>Ga0114932_10000139_pt1 | contig 81599 bp, 60 predicted proteins | sample 2SBtaG_2_FD_87286 | JGI IMG/M metagenome (GOLD analysis project Ga0114932, IMG submission 87286) | Deep subsurface microbial communities from Kolumbo volcano to uncover new lineages of life (NeLLi) - 2SBTROV12_ACTIVE470 metaG | ecosystem: Environmental > Aquatic > Marine > Volcanic ...
CAGGGCGTCTTGAGGACGCTCGGCAAGAGCCTGGACCGGGATCGCCTCGAGCTCGCCTGCGCCGACCTGGAGGTGGCCGACCTGCTTCCCGGCGCATGGGCGGACGCCGCCTCCTCTGCAGGTCCCTGACGAGGCATGGTGCACGCACGGGATCGTCCGAGACCGTCGCTCCGGGCCCCGTTCTTGTCATCGTCCAATGAGGAGTTGAACTCCAGACCGCGGCCCGTCGCCGGCTACGGCCGGAGGTAGGTCCACAGGTCGGGAACGGCGGGCCGAACTGTCGCCGTGCACGCGGCCGCACCCGAACCCCGCAGGTCGAGCCCCAGCCTGGGCCCTGCTCTCCGGCCGAACGAAGCACAGGCGGAGGCGGCCTCCTCGATCCCGCCCCATGGCTTCGTGACGCCGGGGCCGTGCGTGCCGCACCAGCCGAAGCCGAGCCCGTAACTCGGGCTGTCGGCGTCGGTGAGCGACCTCAACAGTTCCAGCCGGTCGGCATCGACGCGCGGCAGAATCGCGTGCCCGCAACCCAGCCCGAAGAGAAAGTCCTGCCAGTCCATCGCGCGGACGTGTGGGCGGAGCGTCTCGAGGTCCCACTCAGGCCACCACGCGATCATCCCTGGAGTCGCCAGGTCTTCGGCGATGGCGATGCCGTACCCCTGGGCGAAAGCCGCACGCAGCGGGGCCGGGACGCGGGGAGCGAGGTCGATGAACGTTCCGTGCCGGTCCGAGATGCCCTCGCGTCCGCCGAGTCGCTCCGGCGTGCGATGGCTGCCGAGGGTCGTGAACACCTCCGTGACCGACCGGCCCGGCGGGGGCAGAGGACTGGAGTCGAAGGCGATCGCAGTACCGGCGAGCCCGACCACGAGGACCAGGGGCAGAGGGCCCCACCGCCGCGGCAGGACGGCTGGGAGCGCGCCGAGACATGTCGCGCCGAGGAGCAGGTAGACCGACCAGTACCTGGCGACCTCGTGCCCATCGGCAGCGGTGCGCGGGACCAGGGCCAGGACCAGCAGGCAATAGAGGGCAGCCCCCCCCACCCGCCGCAATGGCGTTGCGGGGGCGGATCGCGTCAATGTCAGGAGCACCGCTGCCACGATCAAGACCGAGCCTGCGGCCGACGCGGCCGCCCAGGGACCCGAATAGAGGTCCGCGGGGGCCAGGAGCGTGAAGGCACGGAGCGGAGACCACCCGAGGTCGGCGCCGGGGGAGTTCGCCAAGGCCTGTGAAGGAGCCCCCCACCAAGACCAGCCGATGTTGACCAGGGCGGTCGGTCCGCCGGGGAGCAACGTGCAGGGGACGAGCGGGATCAAGGCACCCTCGACCAACCTCCGTGCCGAGATCCGGGGGCGCGCCGCGACGATCAGCGCAGCGGCAGGGAGCGCTGCAAGAGCCAATGAGCTGAAGAGGAGGGCCGCTGCCAGGATGGCTCCGAGCCCCCGAGCCCTCCACGGTGTCTGCGGCGCCGAGGCGGCCAGAAAGAAGGTCGCGAGCAGCACCGACGCCTCGAGCGAGGTGCCCGTCACGCCGACGTTCTGGAAGTGCCAGTGAGGCCACATGAAGGTCACTGCCGTCCAGGCGGCCAGGGCACCGCAACCCATCTCGACGCGGCTCCGTCCCGCCAACAGGGCCGTCGCGCCACCCGTGACGCCGGCCGCGCCCGTCGCTCCCACGGCCGCCGCCAAGTACCTGCTCGCCAGGGTCGGCTCCAGCCCCAGCTGGATGAGCCCGCCGGCAGCCCGGGCAACCAAGTAGGAGCCGACCTCGAACCCGTGGATGCTGCCGGTGGCGACGCGCACCGAGTCGCCGTCGGCCATGGCCAGGGCCGGCAACAGGATGTCCCACTCGCCCTCGAACGCCGCGGCCCACCACTCCGCCGGAAGGACGAGTTGAAAGTGAACCAGCAGCCAGCCCACCGCCCCCGCGCCGGCGGCGACGACCGCGGCACGTCGGGTCGGTTCTTCGGTCACGGTGCTCACCGACGTCGCCGGGGGCCGAGCAGCAGGATGCTGAAGAACGCCGCCCCGGCAGGCGCGTCGGAGTGGCAGAAGTAGGCGACGCCGCAGCCGCCTCGAGTGCAGCCCTCGCCGACCACCAGTCCCCTGCCGCTCTCAGTGCCCGGGGTGGGTTCACCGCTGTCGTCGTCGTCGGTCGCGTCGTCGTCGTCTTGCGGTGGCGGGAGCGTACCCTCGGGGCAGATGTAGCAATCGACGTCGCCTGCGTCGCAGTAGGGGCTCGTGTACCCGTCGTGCTCCGGCAGGGACGGGTAGCGTTCCGGGTCCTCGTTGAAACAGTCGACGACGTCCGGGAATCCGTCGCTGTCCCCCGCCTCGCCCCAGAAGTCGTAGGTGCCGTGCAGCCCGCCACATCGCCAGCCGGATGCTCCCGGGGTCTGATCGCTCGGCTGCCCGAACCAGTCGGTGTCCCAGGGCCACGGCACGCTGAGCCGGCTGCTGAATGCCGGGGTGGGAATGAACTCGGCTGCTCGGTCCGGCGCGCAGACGTAGTAGCTCCCGTCGGGCGTGATGCAGTCTTGAGGGTCGACGTCCGGGCAGACGGCCGCGTATCGGTCGCACGCCGAAGCGCTCCGCAATGTCTCGGGTTCGAGAAAGGCGGCCGACTCGAAGACGACTTCCGGCCCGATCAACTCGAATTCGTAGGAGCCGCCCCGCGGGGCCCACGCGCCCGCCACTGGAGCGGCATTCGCCGTGCTGACAATCGAGCGAACGGCGGTGAGCAGCTCGACGACCGAAGGGTCGCCTCCGTCCACCAAGAGATTTCGGACGAGTGTCACGTCGGTGTTCTCTTCACCCGCGACGCGAAGGACGGCGGCGACGGCCGGATCCGCGATCGTGTTGTGAGCGAGCAGGATCTGGACGTCGCGCCCAGGAGAGTCCACGTAGATGGGCGTCGCCCCCAGGTTCTCGATGAACTGAGAGCGCCCTACGAAGAACAGAAGGCCCTCGCCGGGCGAGGCGACGTCCGAGTTCTGTCCCGCGACCCTCACGACTGCCGCGGGTACTCCGGATGTCGCCCCGTCGAAAGGATGCAGTCGCTCCTCGTACGGGACGGCAGGCACGCCCGAGCAAGTCGAATCGCCCGCCGGGACGTAGGTCGAAGCGCGCAGGTCGGGGTCGGCCGGGGCGTCGCTGAGCCATCGGTTTCGGCTGAAGGTCGTGTGCTGAAGCCCTCCGGAACCCCACGGGGCGGTCGTGGCGTGGTCGGGCCACTGGGCGCCCGTCAGGACGATGGGGGCCTCTCCTGTCAGCGCGTTCGCGACGAACGATGTGTTCCACACCGCGACCGGAGCGCCGGACACCAGGGCGTCGGCTTGAGGATCGACGATGTTTCCGTAGAACGCGCTGTCGTAGATCGCGAGCCGGAACCCGGTCCTGTCGAGGCGAACCAACGCAGGCTCGCCGGCCGTCCGGTTTCCGATCAGCTCCACCTCGAAGATTGCGGTGGAGCCTGAGGAACGGATCGCGGCTCCGTCACCACCCGCGATGCTGCCTTCTCGGATGTGCAGTTCACCGGCGGGGCCGGCCACCCCGTTCGCGAATGCGTAGCCGGCCCAGCCATGCACCGCGGACCCATTGAAGGTGAAGTCCCCGCCGCCCCACACGGATACGGCCGGTCGTGGGCCCGAAGCGCAGGTGTCGAAGTCGACCATCGGCCCGCTGGACTGCACTTGGCCGTCGGAGGCGATCTCGATCAGCGGCGTGGACGCCGAAGACTCCGGGGAGGGACACATGGGCCGCCCCAGGTGCATGACGAACGGCTCGCCGTACGTGCCTCCGCGGTTGTCGATGGAGAGGCTGCCGGTCCACAAAGCGTCGCCGTCGAGTGCGCCGACACCGAGGCAGACGTGTACCTCAGGCCGCTCTCCGCCGAGATCGGGGAGCGCCGCCGCTTCGACCAGGGCGTCCTCGAGGGTGGTGTGGAGGGTTCCGCAAGGAAGGCCGAAGCACGAAGGCGTCGGGCCGGGGTCGAACTCGGCGAGGCAGAGGACATGATCGGGGTCGGCCGATGCCCCCTCCGGGAGCAAGGCCAGAATCGCTGCCGCGGCCGCGGCCGGTCGGGTGTTCCTCCCCATCGTCGGGATTCTCGCACGATCGTGCGGGACTCCAGGGCCCCCGAGTAGGATCCACCCCGGTGCCGCGTCCTCCGCTCCGCCTCGCTCGCCCGCTCGACTCGGTGCGCTGGAACCGCGACCGGCGGGGCCACGTCGAGTCCTGGTTCCTCAAGGCCAACGACCCCGTGGATCCGGGTCGCGCGCTGTGGATCAAGTTCACCCTGCTCGCCCCGCGTGAGCCGTCGACGGAGGTCCCGGTGGCGGAGGTCTGGGCGATCCGGTTCGACGGTCGGGGAGGACACCACCGCGCAGGGAAGTCCACTCACGCCGTGGCGGAGTGCACCCTCGGGGAGTCGGGCGTCGACCTCACCTTCGGCGGCTGCGTCCTGCGGCCCGACCACTCCACCGGGGCCGTCGGCGAGGGCGACGGGCGCATCGCCTGGGACCTCCGCTGGGACCGGGCCGGTCAGCGAGCGTCGTTCGGGTTCCCGGCCCGGTGGATGTACGAGCGGGCCTTCCCGAAGTCGAAGACGTACACCTCGTGTCCGACCACCTCCCTGCGCGGCACGCTCTCCTTGGGCGACGAGACCTGGGCGCTCCACGGCTGGCCCGGGATGCTCGGCCACAACTGGGGACGCACCCACAACCCGCGATACCAGTGGGCGCAGTGCTCGATGTTCCGGCCCACGGCGGGCGGCGACCTCCTCGAGGACACCTTCTTCGAGGGCTTCTCCGCGCGCGTGGCCCTGGGACCGCTCCTCACGCCCTGGCTCACGGGGGCGGTCGTGCGCGTCCGCGGCGAGGACCTCGCCTTCAACCACCTCCTCGGCCTCTTCAACCCGTCCGCGCGGCCGGGTCGGTTCGCGTGGAGCCTCGAGTCGCGCCGAGGCAGGCGACGGCTTCGCTGGACCGTCGCCGCGGCGCCCGAGGACTTCGTAGGGCTGCGGTACTTCGACCCCGGGGGTCGCGAGAACCAGTGCCTCAACTCGAAGATCGCCGACTGCCGGCTCGAACTCTGGAAGAGGGAGGGGCGCGGCTGGGTCCCCGAAGCCGACCTCACGGGGTCGCAGTCGTGCGCCTACGAGGTTCTGAACCTCGCCCCTCCGCACGGAGTCTCCATGCAGGTCTGACGGCCCCCCGACGCCGGCCCGGTGCAAAAGAAAGTGGACGTCTACACATTCATGTGTATAGATGAACACACCGGGCACGCGTACTTAACCCGGGGAGTGTGGAGCAGGCATGCGATTCAGCCGAATCCGACGAGACGACCAAGGGGGCTACGCGCTCCTCCTCGTCCTCGTGGTCAGCGGAGTCCTCGGAGTCCTGGCCCTCGCGTCGGTGAACAAGGCCGCTCGCGACGCGACCAGCGCAGGCACGCACGTGCGGAGCGTGGAAGCCGCCCACAACGCAGTCAGCGGCCTCGAGCACGCCCGCCAGCTCTTCGTCGACGGCGACTACGACCTCGCCGAGGAGGCCCTCAGCGTGGCCGCCCTCCCCACCCGCTGCGCCCCCGGGTGGATCGGCACCAGCGGCAACCAGGTGGAGCGACCGCAGTCCATCGACGGCGTCGAGATGAACTACTCCGTGGACCTCTGCTACGCCGCCTGCTCCTCCGCGGGCCCGGGCAACGACCTCGCGGCGGGCTCCACCGGCGGCAACTACGTCGTCGGCGTCTCCCTCGACGTCGTCGCCGGCGGCGGCGGCCCCCGGGGCTCTCAACACGTGAACGCGGGAGGAATCCTCCATGTCTCCACGACCACCTCTGCCCCCTGCAACTGACATGAGCATCCCTCCCCGCCTCCGCCTCTTCCGTCGAATCGCCCTCTGGGCGGCGACCCTCCTCCTCGCCCTCAGCGCGCCCGCCTGGGCCGACGACGACTCGGACAGCGACTCCGACTCGGACAGCGACTCGGACAGCGACTCCGACAGCGACTCGGACAACGACTCCGACAGCGACTCGGACAGCGACTCCGACAGCGACTCGGACAACGACTCCGACAGCGACTCGGACAGCGACAGCGACTCCGATTCAGACAGCGACAGCGACTCCGACTCGGACGCCGGCAACGGCAACCCGGGCCGCGTGACCATCTGCCACAAGCCCGGACGCCCAAACGAGCACACCCTCACCGTGGCCGCCCCCGCGGTGCCGGCTCACCTCCGCCACGGCGACTACATCGGCGCGTGCACGCCCCAGGGCGACGACGACGACGACGCCGGTGACGACGACGCCGGTGACGACGACGACGCGGCCGACGACGACGACGACGACACCACGGTGGTCGACACCGGCCCCGCCGTGGTCTTCCTCATCGAAGACAGCGACCGCATGCAGGCCCCGTGGGGCGACGCCTCGGGCAACGCGTCGCGCTGGGACCACCTGGTCGAGGCGATGTCCAACGTGATCGACGCCGCGCCCGCGAACCTCCGCATCGCGATCGTGATGACCACCAACGGGACCGGCGCGGAGCAGGACGGCTTCCAGCGCGTGGCGAGCTTCGACACCACCCGCGCCCAGAAGATCGCGGCCCTCTCGCAGGTCCCCGCCATGGGCGGCTCGGACCGCACCCTCGCGTCGTCCTACTCCGGCGTCATCGAGAACTGGTTCGACCGCACCTCCGGGAGCTCCGCCTGGTCCAGCCCGTTCGACGGCAGCTGCGACGAGGTGAGCGTCGTCGTGGTCGCCACCGACGAGGGTCGAAACGACGACGACGTGGTCGACGGCCGCTCCACGACCAGCCTCACCGACGACGTGGTGTGCGGGAGCGACGCCGAGGACGACCCCCACTGTCGCCTCGACAACGTGAGCGCCTACGCCTACTGGGAGTACGACGCCCCCATCGCGGGCACGCACTCGGTGCGCACCCACTCGCTCCTGGTCGACTCCGGCGCGGCCTCCGCCGACGCCGAGGCCCTCCTGAGAAACGCGGCGGTCGCGGGCTCGCCTGACGGCTACTTCGGAAGCGTCGGCAGCCCCTCGGTCCTCCAGCCGAAGCTCTGGAACGCCGTCACCGGCGCGGCCGACACGGGCCCCAGTCGCGGCGCCGTGACCCTGTCTCCCAGCGGCGACGCCATGTTCGCCAGCTACTCCACCAGCCAGGCCGGCTCGCCCCTCCGCGCGGGTCACCTCCTGCACTTCGAGATCGATGACGACCCCACCAGCTCGACCTTCGGCGCCGTCGTGCAGCACAGCGGCCCCCTGGGCGCGAAGTGGGACGCCGGGGCCCTCCTGGCCGCGCGGCCCGCCACCGCCGGCGAGCTCAACCCCGCGACCCTCGGCACCGGGCGCGCCCGGACCGGCCTGATCCCCGGCGCCCAGGGCGGCATGTACTCCGAGTTCGCGCCCTTCGACGCCTCGGGCGTCGCGTCCGGCGACCTCACCTCGCTCCTCATCGACGAGGTCCCCGCTTCCGCGAACGGCTCCTGCGCGTCCCTGCCGTACGACTACGACTTCGACTGCGACGCCGACGCGGACGACGCCCAGATCCTGATCGACTTCCTGCGCGGCGTGCCCACGGCCACGTTCCGCGGCAGCACGACCATGCGCGGGTACTCCCGCCTCGGCGACCCCGACGAGAGCCGCGCCGTGGTGGCCCTGCGTCAGCCCCCCGTGGGGCCCTCCCGCACGTCCTTCGGGCAGTACCACGCGAAGCTGGCCCAACTGCCCGGCATGGTCTACCTGGCCTCCGACGCGGGCGTGCTCCACGGCTTCAACCTGGACACCCCCGGCCGCGAGGGCTCCGAGTCCTGGTTCGTCCTCCCGCGGGCGAAGGCCAAGTGGAACCCGGCGCGCAGCTACGAGTACGAGTCGAACCGCGCCCAGGACCTCCTGCACGACGGGCGAACCCACGTGGGCGGCGGCCGCCTGAACCTCCAGCACGTCTGGCTCGACGGGTACATCACGGACCTGCCCGGCTGCTCCGGTCCCCGCTACGACGCCTCCGAGCGCGACGGCCTGCCCGACGCTTCGGGCTGTGAGTGGCACCGCGTCCTCGTCTGGGCCGGCGGCTCCGGCTCCCGCCACACGTACGCGGTGGACGTCACCAACCCCGACGCCCCCCGCTTCCTGTGGGAGCGCACCGACGACGATCCCGTCACCGGTCGGGGCCGCGGTCGCGCCGTGGGCGTGCCCGCCGTGGCAGCCTTCTACGACGCCTCCTCATCGCCCGCCGCCCTGCGCTGGCTCACCGTGACCTCCGCCGGCTCCCAGGGGCCCTACGCGACGGCCACCGGCGACGCGCTGGACTGGGCCCAGGCCGCGGTCTACGTCGACGACATCGAGGACTCGCTCCAGGTCCCCACGACCTACCCGACCGAGGGCTTCCCGGTGCCCGCGCCCGGCCTCGTCAGCGAAGACGGCGCCGCCGACGCGTTCCTCGAGTACGACCCGGCGACCGACCAGGGCCTGTACGGCAGCCCCGCGCTGGCCGACCTCGACGGCGACGGCTCGGTGGACGTGGGCTACGTCGGCGACTCCCGCGGCTACGTCTACAAGATCCGCTTCCACTCGGATCAGCCGCTCGCCCCGGACATCTGCACCTTCGCCACCCCCGCGGCGGGCGACGGCGCGCGGTCCATCTACCACCCGCCCAACGTCTTCTTCGACGCCTCGGGCAACCTGCAGGTGTACTACGGCAGCGGCAGCCCCCTCGACACCGACGACGCCCCCGGCGGCCTGTACGCCCGCACCGACCCCCAGCCCTACGGCTGCGTCCCCTCGGAGCCGGCCGACTGCGCCTCCACCGGCGGCCTCTTCAACGCGGACGGCTTCTACGGGTTCACGGGCAGCGGCGAGCGGCTCGCGGGGAACACGTCCCTTCAGAACGGGCGCCTCACGTTCGGCACCCGCGTGACCGACGGCACCTCCTGCATCGGCGAGTCCAGCCGCATCTACGCGGTCGACGTCACCAGCTGCGCGGGCGGCATCTACGACTACCAGGGCGACGGCTACACGGTGCACAACTCGCTCTACACCGAGGTCGCCGGACGCGTCTCCAGCCCGACCTTCGCCAACAACCGCCTCTACACGATGGTCATCGACGAGGCGGGGATCGACGCGGAGAGCATCATGGACAACTTCGCCATCGCGCCCGCGAAGCACGATGGCGAGGTCTTCATCTCCACGCGCTCGCGCTACTGAACGCCCTCGACGCGGGGTCCGATGTCGACCCCGACGTCGTCGCCCGCGAGCCCCGCGTCCGTCGATCCACGCCGCCGGTCCGGCCCGAACGAGTACAGGACGATGCCGTCGACCGCGCCGTCGCAGACGTGCCGGAGCCAGTACGGGTTGTTCCAGGGGTCCAGGAAGTACCTCCGCCTCGTCTCGTCGCCGTCGAGCGCGTGGAAGGCGCCCCCCACGAACGCGCCATGAGCGTGCTTCTCCACCCAGGTCCAGACCCGGATGTGGCTGCCGCATCGCGACGGTGACTCGCCGTCGCGATCGGCCTGCGTCGTCCAGTCTTCCCCCAGCGCCTCCGCCTCGGCGGCGGCCCGCGCGACCCGGTCTTCGTCGCTCCCGTGGATCAGGAGACCCAGGAGCGGGGGCGCGGCGACCCCCACCGCGACGCAGAGGCCCGTGGTGAGGGCGAGCGCGGCGTCCAGGGGGAGCGCCGGGGCGGGCCGGAAGTCCGCGCGCGGCTCGACGCGGATCGCGATGGCGAGGAAGAGAGTCAGCGCGAAGAGGCACTCGGCGACCTCGCCGGAGTACTTGAAGGGGTAGAGCGCCAGGAACAGCGCGACCGCGCCGAAGGCGGGCACCAGGCTCACCGGGAGCACGACCACGCCGAGCCGCTCGAGCAGCTCCCGCGCCCGGGACGTGTACCGGTCCACGAGGGGGAGCGCGACGCCGTAGACGACGAGGATCATCAACAACAAGTAGCGCGTGCGGATGAGGTCCTTGAACAGGTTGTGGACGTTGAATTCCTGCTGGGTGTTGTGCTCGAGGAAGTACTCGGGCGGCTGATAGGCCATCAGCCGCTGCCCCCACGAGATCTCCTCCCCGGCGAAGAAGACGCAGAAGGCGGTCAGGCCCGCGAGGAACCAGGGGAAGGGCCCGTCGCTCCGGATCCCGCGCAGCGTCGCGCGGCCCGCGAGGAGCGCCGCGGGGATCAGGACCATGACGGTCGCCCACTCGAGGGGGCCGTCCTCCTGGACCACCCGGTGATAGGCCCCGCGATCGAGCACCGCGATGGTGATCACCATCAGCAGCGCGCTGAAGACGACGCCGTTCGCGACGAAGGCGAGGCGGAGTTCTTCGAGGTCCGTGCGAACGCTCACACCGAGGAGTCTACGACGGCGCCTCGGCCAACTTCCGCTCCTGCGCCACCCGCGCCTTGAGCGTCTTGCGCAGCTCCTTCGCGCGGGGCCCGAGGGCGCGGTCCGCGGCCTCCCCGAACCGCTCGGCGGCGCCCGCGTGGTCCCCGGCCCCGCTGAGGATCACGCCGAGGCTCTCGAGCACCCGGATCTCGCGGGTCGCGTCCTTGCGCGAGCGCACCGCCCCCAGGGCCTGCTCCAGGGCGCCGCGGGCCCCGTCCAGGTCGCCCTGGGACGCCTTGACCTGGCCGATGTTGTAGAGCACGTCCACGAGCAGCGCGGCGTCGCCCGCGTTCTCGGCCGCGCTCTTCGCGCCCTCGAGGAACGTGATCCCCTCGTCGACCTTCTTGGCGATCACGGCGAAGAGGCCGCAGTGATACAGGTCCACCTGCTCCTGGTTCTCGACGCCGAGCTCGCGCGTGAGCTCGAGCGCGTGCTTCGCCATCTCGAACGCGGCGTCTCCGTTGCCCGCCGCGGCCTCCGCCTGGCAGAGCAGCCGAGCGGACACGCGTTCGCGGGGCATGCTCCGCAGCGCGCGGCTCATCTCCAGGGCCCGACGCAGCATCGCCACTACGTCCTTGCCCTTGCCGAGCATCAGCGAGGCCTCACCGCCGTTCAGCATCGCCTCGAGGGTGAGGACGAGGTTCCCCGAGGTCGTCGAGAGCTCGACGGCGCGGTGGAACAGGACCTCCGCGCGCGGGATCTTGCCGTCGGACTTCGCGAGGAGGCCCTCGATGTACTGCGTGTGCGCCTTGACGGGCGGCAGGGTCGACGTCTTGCCCGCCTGCTTCGCGAAGTCCTTGGCCGCCTTCCGGTCCCGCATGTTGAGCGCGACCATGGCGAGCTGGTTGAGGGTCTCGGCGGCGCGGCTCGGCGCCTTGGCCCGCTTGAACCCCTTGAGGGCCTGCATGCCGTGCTTCCGGGCGCCCGGGAAGTCGCCGTTGCGGATCGCGATGCGGCAGTCCAGCAGGTGGAGGTGGGCGAGGGTGACCGCGTCCCCGGTCTTCTCGGCCCAGGCGCGGGTCCGCTCGACCGCCGCCATCGCCGTCTCGGGGGACGCGCCGTTGACGCCTCGCTCGGCGAAGCCCGTGAACAGCATCCGCGGGAGGGTGTCCGGCCACGGGGAGTCGTCGAAGGTCTCGACGAGCTCGAGGGCGAAGTTCGTCAGCTCCGGCCGATCGGTGGACATCGCCATCGTGAGCAGGGTGCGGGCCCCGCGTGAGTCCTCCGCGAGGGTGTAGAGCGCGGCCGCGCGGGCGATGTACTCGAAGGCCGCCGGGGCGTAGGACTGCAGGACGATGGTGGCGAGGCCCTTCGCGGTGTCCGCGGCCTTCTCCTTCCAGTCATCGGGGGCGTTGTCGAGGTACCACTGCCGGTGGAAGGCGTAGCGGAACCTGTACGTCCAGGTGCCCAGCGCCTCGTGGTAGCGACCCTCCTCCACCAGGTGGGGCATGGCGTCGAGGGCGTCGTCGACCTCGTCCTCGCCCGCGTCCAGGTACGTGCGCACCAGGGCGGCGGTGAACTCGAGCCCCTCGAACGCCGCGACGTGCAGCACCTTCTCGAGCAGATCGACGGAGATCAGCTCGTCCTCGTCCTCGTCCCCGGCAGGCGCGGCGGCTTCGCCTTCGTCCGCAGCTTCGGGCGCGGCGGTCTCCTCGGCGCCGGCTTCGGCCGCGTCGGGCTCCTCGTCCTCTTCGGTCTGCTCGTTGGGGATCGGCACCAGCACGTCCAGGTCGACGTCCTCGATGTCCGTCAGCGAGTACCCGCTGTCGTCCCACGTGATGGTCTCGTCCTCCTCGAGGGCGTCGAGGATCTCGTGCAGCGTCTCGGGGTGCCCGCCGGACATGGCGTGGACGCGCTCCGCGAGCCCCTCGGGGAAGGAGGCCGGCCGGTAGGTCTCGGACAGGATCTCCCCCACCTGCTCGGCCGTGAGGGGGGTCGGATCGATGGGGGTCGCGGCCGGGAACAGGGTGCGGATGAACGTGCGCGGCCCGGGCTTCGAGTCGTCGGGGCCCTCGCCGTAGATGTTCTCGCCGGGGGCGACCAGGAACAGCATCCGCCAGCTCATCGCCCGGGCGCGGCCCACGAGGGCGCTGAGGAACGTCCACCAGCTGGGGGAGACGACGTGGCCGCAGTCGTGCAGATCGAAGATCCAGCGGCCGCGGGGCGCCACCGCCTCGAACGCGTTCAGGAGACCCAGGTACGGGTTGTCCGCGGGCAGCTTGATCTGGAGGTTGGACTGGTTGGGGTTGTCGCCGAGCTCCTTCAGGCTCGCCGCCATGCCGTACAGCCCCTCCCGGGTGCGATCGTCCGGGGCGGCGAGGCCCGCGTCCGTGAGGATCTCTCCCGGGTCGCCGTCGAAGCCGCGGGCGCGGCTGAGGCCGGTGACGACGCCGCCGTAGGTGCGGAGCAGCAGCCGAACCCCTTCGTCTCCCGCCTGGGCGTGAAGCCGCAGGACCGTGGCCTGATCGTCGTTCTCTTCGAGCGCCTGGAGGAAGTGGCTCACGACGGTGCGCCGTCCCGTGCCACCGCGGCCCGCGAGGATGGCGGCGCGGGGGCCGTCGGCCGAGGCCGTCCACAGCTCGAGCAAGGCGTTGACGAGGGGGCGCCGGCCCACGATGGGGCGGTCGGATCGTTCGGTCATGGGGAAGTCCCGGGGGATTGATGAAGGGACGGGATGATAAGGAAGGCACGCGGTAAGATCCACGGGTGAGATCGCCCGCCCTGTTCGTGTGCGCCCTCCTCGTCGGGGCGTGGCCTTCGGCGGGCTGCCCCGGCGCGAGCGCGGGCTATCTCGACCGCGACGCTCGCAACGCCGTGGTCTGCCCGTCGGCGATGGACTTCGTGCCCGCGGGCCCCTTCCGGGCGGGGGCGACGCGCGAAGAGGTGGAGCTTCCCGACTACGACGCGGACATCCCGCGCGAGCCGCGACCGCCCGGCGAGTTCACGACCGAGGCGTTCTGCATCGATCGGTTCGAGTTCCCGGGGGAGGGCCGGAAGCCGGTGGCGGACGTCACGTGGCTCCAAGCCCGCGTCACCTGCGAGCTCCTGGGACGGCGGCTCTGCACGCAGGACGAGTGGGCGAAGGCCTGCGGCGGGGTCCTCGGGGACCTGTACCCATACGGGGACACGTTCGTGCCCGGCCTCTGCAACGCGGACGTCCCCACCGAGGGCTCCTACGACCGCACCACCCCCGGCGGCGCCTACCCGACGTGCGCCGGGCCCTACGGAACCCAGGACCTCGAGGGGAACCTCAGCGAGTGGGCCGAGGACGGGCCGGACCCGGGCGGACACGGGCGCTGGGTGCTCGGGGGCACGATGTGGCCGGGGGTCTACGGGCGCAGCTGCCAGGCCCGGCACGCGCACCCGCAGGTGGCGCCGGTCTCCGGGGACGACGGCTTCCGCTGCTGCGCGGACCCCATCGACCCGAGCTGAGGGCCGCGTCCCGCGCTCACGGGAGGGGCGGGGTCGTTCCGGCGGCGGCCTCGGCCTCCAAGCGCCGCGCCCCCTCCCGGGTCGCCTCCGCGTCCGGGTCCTGGTCCCACAAGTCGAGGGGGAGCCCCTGGGCCCGCAGCCCCATGCCGATGCCCCGGGCGATGGCGGCTCGCTCGGCGTCGTCGACGCCCGCCAACACCGATCTGCGCGCCCCGGGCCGATCCGCGGCGAACACGGCGAGGCCCCAGCCGAACGCCTCGAGGCGTCGCGTCGTGCGGAGGCGGGGGACCTGCTCGGCCGCCGCCCGCGGATCCACCGGGTGGGGCGGGGGACGCATGAGGAGGTCCTGCCCGGCGCCGCTGCCCGCGACGAGCCGGAACGCGTCGGTGTCCTCGGGGCGTCGACGCAGGAAGTCGTTCACGGCAGGGGCGGTCTCGTACGTCACCTTGCCCACGTCCTGCGTCGCGTAGACGCGCGGGTGGTACGAGGAGAACGCGGGGATCCGGCCGGGCTCGAAGAGGTCCGCCTGCACCACGCCCCCCGGGAGGGCCCAGGCGAGCACGGCGCCGACCGCCACGGCCCGGCGCAGTCCGCCTGCCTCGAACCACCGCGCCGAGGCGACGGCGACCACCACGGCGATCAGCGGCCAGAGCGGCAACAGGTAGCGCGCGGGGACGGCCGGGCGCTGGGGTGACAGGGTCGCGACCAGGGCGAGGTGGAGCGCGGCCGCGCCTGCCAGGATCGCGATCCGGCGGGCCGACGGATCGCCTCGCAGGGCCACGATCGTGGCGCCCCCGGCGATCCCCGTGAGCACGACGTCCCCGGCGCCCGCGAGGGGGAACAGGTGATGGGGGACGACCCGCAGGGGGAGCAGCGCGGCGACCGTCGCCGAGTCCAAGCCGGCCGCGGCCCACAGACCCGTCGGGGTGTTGCCGGGCGTCTCGGTCACCGACGCCGTCCAGGCGCCCCCCAGCGCCATCCAGGCCACCACGAGGGCGACGGCGACGCCCGCAGCGACCAGGGTGTCCCGGACGGCTCCGGGCGATCCACGTCGGTCGACGGCCCAGCCTCCGGCGAGCGCGGTCGCTGCCCCCAGGGTGATCCGCCCCACGCCCACGCACGCGCCCAACGCGACGCCCACCCAAGCGGCGCCCCGGAGCGCGGGCCCGCCGCGAAGGACGGCCCACGCCGCGACCCCCAGCAGCGCGGCAGCCTCGGGGTGGCTGCCCCAGGCGATCGATCGGCCGCTGAGGGCCGAGGGCGGGCAGAACCACAGGAGGGCGGCCGCGGCGGCTGCGGCACGCCGACCGCCCAGTCGATCAGCGACGGCGGTCCAGGCGAGCAGGCCGACCGTCGCGAAGGCGATCGCCACGGCCTTCAGCGCGAGGTACGAGCCCGCCCCGAACACGAGCGCCAGGGCGGCGTAGAGCAGGGCCACCACCAGGTAGCCCCCGTGGGGCGCGTTGGGCCCGGCGCGGACCTCCCGGAGCACGTGCTCCAGGGTCACGGGCTCCCCGGTGGCCCAGGCGTCCCCGAGGGCCATCACCCCGACCTCGGCGAGGTCCGGCTCCCCGATGCGATCGGCCGACGCGAGCACGATCAGCAGCTGCGCTCCGAAGAAGAGCAGCCCCAGCGCGGCGTATTCGCCCCGCTTCATCGCGGGGTCCGGTGACCGAGGGAGGCAAGCGCCCCAAGCGCGCGCAGCGGAGCGCAGCGGAGCGGAGTTCGGGGGTGGTGGAGCGGGGCCCCCGGCGACAAATCTCTGATTTGTCGAGAGGGGTGCATTACAAGAACTTGTAGAAGGCGCTGAGGACGGCCGCGGACGCGGCGGCCATGGAGAGGGCGGTGATCCACACGAGCACGACGGCCCGCTGGATGTCGGTCGGCCGCGGGGGCTCTCCACCCTCGGGGCCCCGAGCCTCGGGTCCGAGCCCGAGCCCGCGCGCGACGACGGCAGACAGGCGCAGCTCGGGGGGTTGGTCCGCCTGGTTGAGCCACCCCGCGAACGCGGTGCGCTTGTTGCCGCCGACGACCGGGAAGATCGTCTGCATCAGCAGCGCCCCCCACCACCCGGCGAAGGTGCCCACGACGGTGTCCGCGGCGAGCGCCGCTTTGTAGAAGGGGTCGTCCGGGTCGCCCTCGGCGAAGATGTAGGACCCCAGCTCCCGCGCGGCGACGGCGCCGGTGGCGATCGTGGGCCCGAACAGCACGAAGACCAGCGGCAGCAGGGCCCCCTCGAGCAGCGCGCGGCTCATGCGCGCGATGGCCGCCCCGGCGATGTCCTCGTCCGCGAAGCTGACGGCATCGGTCCCCATGGCGACGAGGCGCTCCCGCGCGCGCCGGGGCGCCTCGGCCTCCAGGTCGGCCTGCACGAGGCCCGCGTCCGTCGTCATTCGGCGGAGGCGTAGGATCCCGAGGGTGATGAACGCGTGGGCCGCGAAGAGGCCCTCCATCTCGAACATCGACCACGCGAGCGTCTCGATGCCCCAGGCGAAGAGCATCGCCACGCCGACCACCCAGACGACCCACATCACGCCCGCGAGCTTCGGTGAGCGGCCCAGGGACGTGCGCGCGATCAGCTCGAGCCGGCGCCCCGCGAGGGTGATCTGCTCGGAGAAGTGGTGCCGCTTGCGGAGGTCTCCGAAGAGCGCGTCGAGCAGGAACCCCAGCAGGGGCGCGAGCCCCATCCAGGTGGGAAAGTCGTCCATCGAGGCGGGGATCCTAGAGCACCGGAGCGGCCGCCGCCCTTCGGCTCCCTAGAAGCGCGCCTGGACGATGAAGTTGACGCCCAGCGCGCGGGCGCGCGCCTCGTCGAGGACCCGCACCCCCAGGTCGCCCCCCGTCGCGCCCTCGTCGCGCACCACCTTCGTCTGGTTGAAGTCGTTGACGAACGAGACCTGGCCCACCACGGCGAGCATGTCCGACAGCGCCCAGCCCAGGGAGGCCTTGAGCGCGAGGATCGTGAACGGCTCCTGCCCCGGGGGCATGATCTCGTAGTCGTTGGCCTCGCGGATGACCTGGGTCTGGCGCGTGCCCCCGACCTCGGCCGCGCGGAAGGCGGCGGGCTGCATGAGCCCGATGACGAACGACGGCGTGAGCTTCGGCTTCTCGATGAAGAAGTCCCACCACAGCGCCCCGTAGACCTGCGGCGTCTGCTCCGTCTCGTTCGCGAACGACAGGTAGGGGATCAGGCCCGGTACGTTGAACACCAGGAAGCTGACGTCGCGGTACACGACGTCCACGCCCACCCGCATGTTCTTCAGGAAGCGCACCTGGGCGGTGATGGCGCCGGTGAGGGCGTCGTCCAGCAGCTCCTCCTCGGGAGAGTCGGCGTTGATCAGCGAGCCCCACAAGGCCGTGAACTCGCCCGAGATGCCGAACCCGAAGGCGCCCTCCCAGTTCGGGACGAACGACACCTTCTTGCGCTGCTCCGGGTCGTTGGTGATCAGCTTCGTGTCCGGGGACGCGCCCATGGTGTGATTGACCGTGAACATGACCCGGTGGCTCGTGCCGAAGGCCTTCACGGGCGTCGATCGGAAGGGGTCCTGACGGTACGTGCCGCGGCCGAAGTAGCCGCCCCCGAAGTCGTAGGACACCCGCGCCTTGCGGTCGCCGACGGGGAACTCGACGTTGGGTCCGAGACCCCCCAGCACGCCCCAGTAGTTCTCCACCTCGTTGTTGTCCGCGCGGAGGCTGAGGAGCGACTTCGCGCCCACGAAGAAGTAGAAGCGCTCGAGGTCGACGTCGAACTTCATGCCCGGCGCGGGGCGGCGGTTGCGCGCCCAGATCCGGTTCCCGCCCCACGTGAGGTCGTAGGTGTAGCCGAGGCGGAACTTGTCCGAGTTGTAGGGCCACGCCGTGAAGCGGACGTGCTTGCCCCGCTTCTCCCGGTTGAACCAGAAGGTGGCCGAGACGTACGAGCCGTCGTCCGCGAACCGCCCGATGAGGGCGTTGTCGTCGGGATCGTTGGAGAGCTCGAACTCCGCGACGAAGGCCGCCTCGGTGTCCACGAACGGGAGGAAGCCGGGGGAGTGGGCGTACACCGACAGGTGCGTCTCGCTGACCGCGGCCTGCTTCTCGGAGTTGAGGCCCTCGAAGAAGAGCTCGGGGTACTCGTTGCCCATGCCGAAGGTGGGCGACCCGTCCTTGTTGTCGGCGAGCACGTTGTCGTCGCCGATGTAGAAGGTGATCCCGGTCTTCACGAAGTCGCTGAACTTCAGCTTCCGCTTCTTCTTCTTCTTCTCGTCGTGCTCACACACCCCGCCCTCGCAGCAGCCGTCCTCGACGACGTCCTCGACGACGGGCGCGGGCTCCACGACGGGCTCCGGCTCCGGCTCCACGACCGGCTCCGGCCCCACGACGGGCTCCGGCTCCGGCTCGACGACGGGATCGACCTCTGCGTCGGCGTCCGGCTCGGCCTCCGGATCGGGCTCCGGGTCGGGCGCTGGCTCGGGCTCGGACTCCGACGTCTCGCCCTCATCGGCAGGGGGCGCGTCCTCGCTCTCTTCTTCCGCAGCGAACGCGGGGGAAGCGATGAGGATGCACAAGGGCAGCAGCGCCCAAACGGGCAGGCAGGGCTTCGGCAGCATCGGAGTCTCGGGTCGGAGGAGGGGGTCCGGGCCTACTCGGCCGCGGCTTCCCAGGCCTCCCAGTCGTCGGACGACCGGGGGTTGATCAGCAGGTTCTCGAAGCGGTCGCTCACCACGCCGGTGAGGTTCGTGATCGTGCCCACGCCGCCGTTCTCGGCGTCGAAGGCGGCGGCGCTCTCGAAGAAGATCGAGCCGACCATGATCAGCGGGCACCCGTCCACCGGGTAGTAGCCCCGGCCCTCGGCCCACTCGGACTGCTCGCCCAGGACGACCTCGGGGATCGTCACCAGCGTGCCCTCGTGCGCCTCGGTGAGGGAGCAGGGGTCCACGACCTCCGTGGCCGTGACCTCGTTGGTCTCGTTCGTGTCCGTGATGGTGGCGGGCTTCCACGCCGCGAGTTCGGTCTGGCCGTTGAACTCGGAGTACTGCAGGCCCGTCAGGTCGACGACGGCCCCGATCGCGGGCACGCCGTCCTCGGCCGGGTCGTAGACCTGGACGCCGCCGTACGCGGGCGCGTCGAGATCCTGGACGAAGAAGTTGCCGGGGCGGAACTCGCCGGAGACGACGGTGAGCCCCGTGAGCTCCACGGTCTGGCCCTCGAAGTAGCGACGGCAGTTGACGTCCTGCACCGTGTCGCCGCCCTCGGAGATCGGCACGTCCACGCAGCCCGCAGGCTCGAACCACACGTCGTCGTCCCAGCGGGGCATGAGGGTCACGCGGCCGTACCAGGGGGTGAGGATCCCGGCCAGCCAGGAGAGCTCGTCGCCCACGGCCACGTCCGGCCAGTAGAAGACGTCGTCCACCTGGATGCCGTCGGCCTCGAACACGCCGAAGTTGTCGAACGTGGGCAGCGTCTCCACCACCGCGTCCTCGACGCCCACCGGGACGCCCCACAGCTCTCGGTCCGCGAAGCCGCCGGAGATCTCGTCGGCCTCCACGAGGTAGGGGTCGGGCAGATCCTCGTAGCCCGCCGTCGTGAAGCTCGACGCGCGGTCGACGCTGATCCGCGGGATCTCCTCGTCGAACGCCAGCTGGAACCGACCCGTGATGTCCATGATCTCGCCGAGGTACAGCGACTCCTCGGGGTCGAACTCCTCGATCACGTCCAGGAACGTGGAGATCGTCATCCCGCCGCCGGGGCCGCCCTCGCTGTCCTGCACCCAGAAGGTCACGAAGTCGTCGTCGAAGATGTAGGCGCCGCTCACCTGCACGTCGCGCACGGTCACGAGCGTGTCCACGTCGTGGTCGCCCGCGTTCAGGGCCTGGAGCGTCGTCTCCACGGCGTCGTCGGTCGCGTCGTCGTCGTCGTCGGCCGCGTCGTCGTCGTCGCCTGTGCCGCCGCCCCCGCCGGGCCCGAGGTTGCAGGCGGGGAGCAGGGCGAAGGCCGCGGCCGCGGCGAAGAGGGAAGGTCGGAGAATCGTCATCGGGGTTCCTCGAGGACGCGTTGCGAGGGCGCGTCGGGTTTCAAAGCTCTCAGTCGAGTCGAAGCTCTCAGTCGAGCCGGTAGGGCACGCCTTCGCACGTCACCAGATCGCGGTAGTACCTCGCCGGGGCGATCCGCGGCCCGGACGGCGGGCGCATCAAGAGTTGTTCGCAGTCCGCGGGGCGGTGCTCCGGGGGGAAGTCCAGGCACGAGCGGACCTCCAGGATCCAGGGCGGCGAGGCGAAGCGGAGGTGGCGCAGGACGCCCACCAGGTAGTCGACCTGCACGTCGTGCTCGTCGCCCGGAGGGTCGGACAGGCTGCAGGGAGGGAAGTTGAACGACGGCACCGTGTTCTCGTTCACGACGCTGATGCGGGCGGGTTGGTTGCCGCACTCGAAGCCCTCGAGGACCGCCGGCCACTGGGCGTGCTCGGCGTAGTCGAGGCAGTCGCTGCCCGACGAGAAGTCGGATCGCAGCCCCTCCAGTCGCACGACCGAGGCCTCCCACTTCTCCATCTCCGGGGAGTCGCACACGATCGTCGGGTCGAGCAGGTAGGGCTCGTCGACCACGTTGTTCCGGTCGGCGACCTTCCAGGTGGGGAAGCCGAGCTCCGTGTAGCCCAGGAACTCGCTGACGATGCCCGACAGCTTGGACAGCCGATCGCCCACGACGATCCCGTCCGGGCGGCTGAAGCTGAACACGAAGAGGCTGTTGTAGGTGCCGGGCCCGCCCGTGCGGTCCGTGACGTAGAACCCGTCGTTGCTGACCGTCGTCACGACCATGTCGCGCTGCGTCGGGGTGCCGTCCCACCCCTTGATCGGCACGTACTCGTGCTCGAAGTGGGACTCCACGACGGAGTCGCTGGTCTGGACGTCCGTGATCGTCGGCAGATCGATGTGGATCGCCGGACTGACCCCCGTGGCGAAGCTGCCCGGCTCGGCGTCGGTGCCCTCGTCCGAGAACCAGATCCGCAACTCGTCGTACGCGCGGGCGACCTCGATGCGTCCCGTGAACACGCCCTGATCCACCGCGACGTTCGGGGCCGTGAGCAGCTCGCCCGGGGTCGCCTTGATCGTGAGCAGCCCCTCGTAGTCCGGGATGACCCGGCGGTCGGCGTCGAGCACCTCCACGCGGACCAGGTACTCCCGGGGCTCGTGCGAGAAGGCGGCGGGGTTCGCCGGGTCCAGGCCCTCGGGCTCCTCCTCGAACGTCACCGCGAGGGTGAGCGGGGCGTCGGCGTCGGGGTGCTCGTGCACGGTCACGCACCCCACCAGGGCGACGACGATCAGCGAAGGGAGGAGGGCGCGCATCAGATCCGGGGGGTGATCCGGCCGTCGCCCGACGGGTAGGCGTCGTTGAGGGGGATCAGCTCTTCGCCGTCGCCGGAGAGGCCGTCCATGAAGAACTCGACCGCGTCCCGCATGGAGATGCCCGAGTCTTCCTGGGTGGTGTTGTTCTCCAGCACGCTGAAGCCCGAGCCGCCGCCGGCGATGTAGTTGTTCGTGGCCAGCTCGTAGGACTCGGTGGGGTGGATCGGTCGCCCGCACGCGCCCGCGGAGCAGATCTCCCCGCCGTCGCATTCGGCGTCCACCGAACAGGAGGCCCAGCTTCCGCCCACCGTCGCGTCCAGGGCGACCCCGTTGGCGCAGTCCATGACGAAGCGGGCCGACGCGATCTGCGCCTGGGCGTTGCAGCCGCGGGACGCCGATCGGGACGAGACGTAGTCGAAGAGGGCCTGCACCTCGGCGCCCGACAAGAACATCGTGGTGATCGTGTTGTCGAAGGGCAGGACCTGGAACAGCTCCTCCACGGTGATCTCGTGGACGGAGGCGCCGTCGGCGGGCCCCTGGATGTCGGAGCGGATGCCGAGGGAGTTCGTGAGCGCGAAGTCGGTCTCGATCCCGGCCCGGAACTGCATCGCCTCGGCCACGAGGTTGCCCAGGGGGGCGTCTCCGCCGTTGGTGCCGAAGCGACGCAGGCGGTCGTCGGTCACGGCGACGACGTTGTCGAGGTCGATCGCGTCGGTGAGGGTCCGCTCGTAGTCCTCGAGCAGGTCGACCATGTCGGGATCCGGCGCGACCCGGCTGTCGACGGGCAGCAGCGTGTTGTCGTGGGCGATCACGTTCCCGTCGCGGACCACGAGGTCGAGGCGCTGCACGTACTTCGAGAACGCCCCCGCGTGGCAGACGACCACCCGCTTGCCCGGCACGACGTCGCTGTCCACCACCTTCACGGGATCGAGGGCGACGTGCAGGTGCCCGCCGACCACCAGGTCCACGTTCGGGTCCGTGCGGGCGATCTCGATGTCGTCGTCCAGGGAGAGGTGCGTCAGCACCACCACGACGTCGACCTGGGGCGCGAGCAACGCCGTGTAGTGCTGGACGGTCGTCAGGGTGTCGCGAGCGAAGACGTCCATGCTGTTGTCGGCCTCGTGGATCGAGGTGATCGACGACAGGTTGCCCATGCCCACCACGCCGACGCTGAGGCCGTCCAGATCGAAGACGTGCACGGCGTCGATCAGCGAGTCGAGGCGGGAGTTCCAGGGATCGTCCGCGGACGCGAAGTCGTAGTTCGCGGCGAGCACCGGAAAGGTCGCCCACTTCTCCAACTGTGTGGCGTAATTACGCGCCCCCGCGTCGAATTCGTGGTTCCCGGCCACCACCGCGTCGACCTGGAACTCTGCCATCACCCGGATCTCCACCTCGCCGTCGAAGAGGTTGAAGATCGGGGCCCCCTGAAAGTAGTCGCCGCTGTCCAGGTGCAGGGTCCGCCCCGCGCGCGCGCGCTGCTCCTTGAGGATCGTCGCGATGCGGGCGGCGCCGCCGAACGGGCCGTTCTCCTCCACCAGCCCCAGCTCCCGGTCCGTGAACTGCGGGACCATCTCGTAGGGCAGGAGCCGGCTGTGGATGTCGGCGGTGTGCAGGATCGTGAGGCGCACGTCGACGCCCCCCAGGTCCGGGGTGGCGTACTCGTCGAGGCACGACGGGGCCGTCGCCAGCGCAGCAAAGGCGGCGACGATCAGCGTCCAGCGGGTGGCGGGTTCCCTCACGAGGCGGCGTGGTAGCAGAGGAGGGGCGCGCTCGTCCAGCGTCTCGATCGACCCGGGCTTTGCGGGAACTTGACTGCGACCGGACAGGATCCACACGCCTCTGAACACCTGCATGACGCCCCTGACAAGCCTTCACCCACGCTTGACCGTCACGCGGCCATCGCCTGGGTACAGTGCGGCCCCAGGCTGGGGCTGCGTGCGCGTTTTCGAGGCCGAGTGCTTCCTTGACACCCACCGCGTCCCTTGGTCTGGTGCGCCGGTTTTTCCGGCCCAGAAAGGCGCTCGTCTCCGATGAAAAGGATCCTTCTCCCCCTCGCCCTCGCGCTGCTGACCTTCGGGTCGGCTTCCGTCGCGTCGGCATCGTGGCTTCAGCCGCGTACCCAGCAGCGGGCATTCCCGATGGCGGACGCGGAGCGCGAGCTCGTGGTGGGCAAGTCGTGGCTCATGTTCAAGCTCGACTTCTCCTACTCGTTCAGCAACAGCCACTTCATCGGCGACAACCTGTTCAACCTCGGGTTCACCGAGGGGCAGCACTTCGAGCGCGAGCGCAACGAGGGCGCCTGGCACTACCGTCGCTGGGACATCGGCGCGCGGTACGGCTTCAGCAAGAACAGCGAGATCTTCTTCTCGGTGCCCGTCGTCTGGGGTGAGGTCTGGAACAACAGGATGGTCGCCGCGGACGGCACGACGCGAAAGCCCATCTCGGCGGTCGGGTTGGGCGACGTACACGCAGGCATCCGCTTCCAGTGGCTGCGCTGGGTGAGCGACGAGGGGCCCTTCTCCAACGCGCTCGCCACGGACATCGACATCCGCTTCCCCACCGGCAACGAGTCCCCCGGCTCGTACATCGGCGGCCCCAACAACGTGGCCACGATCATCACCGGCACGGGCGGCTGGGGCTTCGACCTCTCCGTCCGCTTCAAGCAGCAGCTGGCGATCCTCGCGATCGAGGTCGGCCTCGGGTGGGAGATCAACGCGGTCGCGGTCGTCGAGTACCTCATCGAGGACGAGTACAACCAGTTCAACCAGCACCTCGACCCCGGCGACCGCGCCCACCTGGACGTGGGCTTCACCTTCCAGTTCTTCGACCACCTGGCCTTCAAGGTGATGTTCGACATGGACTACCGGACTCCGACGAAGTGGGGCTCCACGTCGTCGGCCTTCCCGCCCTGCAAGGACTGCGAAGAGCTCCCCGGCAGCGAGGGCTTCTGGATGGACCTCGAGGGTCGATTCATCATCGACGTCGACGTCCACTTCGGTCTCGATTTCTACGCGCGCGTTCCCATGGCGGGTCGCCGGAACTTCCTGTGGCCCCTCGAAGAGATCAGCCCCTCCCGTGCGTTCACGGGCGGCGCCGACCTCCAGGTGCGCTTCTGATGTTTGAGGACACGAACATGTCGAGCCTCCGCAATCGTCTCCTCCGCTTCCTCGTCGCGCTGGCCGTCGGCCTGACGTTCACCGCGGTGTCCGCTCCGGACGCCGAGGCGAAGCTGGCCTTCTTCCGGAACTTCCCGGACCTGAACTGGAAGGTCATCAAGACCGAGCACTTCAACGTCTTCTACCCGGTGAGCAAGAACCCGGAGACGGCGACGCACCCCGTCAACGGCGAGTTCACGGCGCGCAAGACGGCGTTCATCGCCGAGGAGATGTATCCGATCATCTGCGGGCAGTTCAACTACTACCTCGACGAGACCGTCAACATCGTCATGCTCGACCAGACCGACAGCCTCACCGGCTACACGGTCCCGAACTTCGACTGGATCGTCGTCTCGGCGCGTCACAGCGACTACCTCTGGCGCCTCCGCGGCCACCACGACTGGCTGCGGAACGTGATGTATCACGAGTTCGCACACGTCGTTTCCCTGAAGGCCGACCAGGTCTTCGCCGAGGAGAGCTTCGGCGTCGTGGTCTCCGCGAGCTGGAACTCCGGCAAGAACCTCAAGGCCGCGAACGCCCCCGACAACGCCCCCCCGCTGTCGGGCGCGAGCATGTCCGCGGGTGCCTTCTTCGGCACCGGCGACCCGTGGTTCTGGGTCGAGGGCGGCGCCGAGTACTACACGGACGTCGCGGGCATCAACACGTGGACGGCCAACCGCGACATGCGCATGCGCATGGACATCCTCGAGGGCACGGCCCTCAACTTCGACGACATGGCCGACTACCAGGGGTCCAACGGCGGCTTCGACGGCAACCGGCACTACCTCTCCGGCTACTCGTTCGCCCTGTACCTCGAGGAGCGCTTCGGCGAGGGCGTCTACCAGTCGTTCGCGCTCAAGCGCGCCGAGCAGGGCTGGAGCCCCAACTTCCTGAACGTCATCGAGGACACGCTGAACATCTCGGCGGACGACCTCTACGAGGACTGGATCGCGTGGGCCCAGGAGAAGTACGGGAAGGTCCGCGACGAGGTCATGACCGACCCCGCCATCGGCGAGCCCGCGATGTCCAGCCTCGACTACTGGGAGAACCCCGATCCGGCCGGTCGCGAGCGCACGGCCTGGGTGCGGACGCTCGACGGCGGCGACAAGTACAAGTGGCGCGCGGACCGCGAGGCCTCCGGCATGTACCAGTTCGCGCCGCGCTTCAACTCGTCGGGCGACCGATGGGCGTGGCTCGAGGGCCGAGGCATCACGGTCAAGTCCGAGACCGAGCAGGACCTGCGCTCGTTCAACCCCGACCTGATCCCGAAGCGCAGCGACGACGAGGTCGACGCCCTCGAGGGGACGCTGAACCGGTCCTTCAGCTTCGGGTCCATGGGCGACAGCAGCTTCGACTTCAGCCCCGACGGCACCAAGATCGTCAAGACCTGTCGCGAAGACATGAACACGCACCCCAGCCACGAGAAGCTGCCGGAGTTCGCGCCCCGCAGGGTCGACGCCGACGGCTACGACTGGCACCAGCTCTGCATCGTGGACCTGTCGGCCCTCGAGGAGAACGGGCGCGCGCGCCTCAAGGACTTCTGGAAGGAAGCGACGCCCCACGAGGACGACCTCGAGCGCCTCGAGAAGCTGAAGCGTGGGCTGCCCGCCCCGGCCCCGAAGAAGGCCAAGGGCAAGAAGGCCAAGCGCCACTGGATGGACTGGGTCGCCATGGAGGGCTGGGACAACCAGGTCAGGGTGGACGTGGTCGCCGGCGGCCACCGTCGCGTCCAGGACCCGTCGTGGTCGCCGGACGGGCGCACGATCGCCGTGAGCAAGTACAACGACGGCACCCAGAACCTCTGGGTCATCGACATCGAGAGCGGCGAGGGCAAGGCGCTCACCAACTACAGCGACGGCACCCGCATCGAGGGGATCGACTGGTCGCCCGACGGCTCCGAGATCGTGTTCGGCGCCTACCGCTGGAACCAGAACGACATCTACGTGATCGGCAAGGACGGCGGCGACTTCCGCCCCATCACGAAGGACAAGTTCGAGGATCGCGAGCCCAGCTGGGGCGAAGACGGGATGATCTACTTCTCGTCCGACCGCGTCGGCGCGATCTTCAACATCTTCCGCATCAACCCCGAGCTCACGCCGGGCGTCCCGGACGCCGACCTCGACGGCATCCCGGACGAGGGCGACGCCTGCCCCGCCGAGCCCGAGACGGTCAACCTCTACAAGGACACGGACGGCTGCCCCGACGACATCCCGGTGCGCGCCACCGCGGACCGCATCGAGCTCGACGAGAAGATCTTCTTCGAGCTCGACAAGGCGGTCATCAAGGAGGAGTCGTTCGAGCTCCTCAACGCCGTAGCGCGCGTCCTCCTCGACAACCCCCAGGTGCTGAAGGTCGAGATCGGCGGGCACACGGACTCGCAGGGCGACGACGAGTACAACGTCGAGCTCTCCCAGAGCCGCGCCGAGGCGGTCGTCGCGTACCTCACGGACCAGGGCGTCGGCCCCGAGCGCCTCGAAGCCAAGGGCTACGGAGCGGGCACGCCCCTGCGGGACCTCAAGGCCGAGCTCAAGGAGATCCGCGACAAGGAAGAGAAGCTCCGCACCGAGCAGGAGATCCACGCCGCCAACCGCCGCGTGGAGATGCTCATCAAGGCGCAGGAGCGGGTCACGTCCGAGCTGACGGCCGGGGAGAAGGCGGGCTTCGAGGACGCGGGCGCGGGCTGCGGGCAGGACTCGGAGGCCCAGCGCCTCGAGAACGCCTACCTCGTGCAGCTGACGAACGTCGTGGGCGGCGCCTTCACGCCGAGCCGCACCCCGTCGGGCCACCTCTTCTACAGCCACTACACCGCGTACGGCTGGAAGCCCTGGGGCCTCCACTGCAAGTCCTTCTTCAACAAGGTCGTCGACGACACCACCCTCGTCATCGCGCCCGAGGACTACGGCGTGGACGTGCCTCAGGAGGTCTACCCGGACTACACCCTGGTGACCCAGGACGTGAAGATGCACGGGGCGTGGCTGCGCAACGCGATGCTCATCCCGATCATCGACGTGGGCAACGTCTCCCTGACCCACATCGGCGTCAACTTCGGCTTCTTCTTCGCCATCTCCGACGCGCTGGACACCAACGCGGTCTCCATCTTCGCGTCCGCGGGCGAGGACCTCACGCTGTGGGGTCGCTACACGAACAAGTCGGCCTTCCCCGAGTTCTACGTCGGCGGCCTGATCCGCAAGATCAAGTTCGACTACGGCTTCAACCTCGACGAGGACGGAAGCAACGTGACGACGGACGACCAGTTCCTCGCGGACATCAAGGCCGGGTACCTGGTCGGCGGCGGCTTCGCGGGCGTCACCTTCCCGATCTCCCGCTGGGTGTCCCTGGACATCAGCACCTTCCAGTTCGGCGTCGGCTACCTCGGCGTCACGGACGGCAAGCAGCCCCGACCCATCCGGCACCGCGGCAACCAGAACGTGGCGTTCAACATCGCGTCGCTGGGTCTGCGCGGCGGTCGCGAGCGCATCAACCCGCGCGGCGGCTGGACGCTGTCCCTCGGGTGGTCGCCCAGCTTCACGATCCCGCTGAACACCGCCTCGGCCGGGGTCGACGTGGACGACGGCCAGGTCTTCAAGTCGTACTTCTACAACGCGTTCGAGTTGAGCTGGATCAACTACATCAAGATGCCGTGGAAGAGCCCCAAGAGCGGGTCGGACCTCGAGCACACGCTGCAGGTGGAGCTCCAGCTGGGCCTCATCGACCGCAACGTCCCCTACGCCGACGAGATCCGCGGCGGCGGCGGCGGCGGCTCGATCAACACCTCGAACCCCTACGCGCGCAACGCCAACTTCACCGGGTACGAGCCCTTCTCGCTGTCCGGGGAGAGCGTCGCCATGGTCAACCTGCAGTACCGGTTCCCGCTGGCGCGCCAGATCGACAAGAAGGTCGGCCCGATCTACTTCGAGTCGGTCTACATGCAGCTGTTCACGACGATCGGGAACTTCTGGTCGTACACGCTCGACAGCAGCGCCCGCACGACGAACCTCTTCGGAGAGCGCGTCCTCGCGGACGAGACCAACCGCGTTGGTGGCGGCCTCGACCGGCCGGACTCGGGCATCAAGCGCGAGTACCCCGGGATGCTCGCCTCCGAGAACGGCAACTACGTGCTCGTCGACAGCGGCGTGGAGGTCCGAGTGGCCGCCATGCTCTTCAACCGCAGCCAGTGGCACTCCTTCTTCCGCATTTCGCAGGGTTGGATGCCGGTCTCGGGCCGCGGCGACGTGGACGGCGACGACGTCTATACGAACTCGAGCGATCCCACGCTCAACACGCAGAGCGACGAGCGCGAGCCCGCAGGGTTCCGCTTCTACCTCGGCATCGGCAGCAGCTGGTAGGGCCGAGGACGGACATGATCATGAACAAGACCTTCTCCATCTCCTGGGTCGCCGTCACGGCGGGGGCGCTCCTCGCCCTCCCGAGCTGCGCCCGAGACACCGGCGAGGCGGGCGTGAAGCCCATCGGCGTCGGCTTCGATCCCGGCGAGCTGTTCCAGGGCCCCGAGCCCCGCGGCGGCATCGTGGACACGGCGCTCGTGCAGATGCGCGGCACCAACCTCGACCTCGGCGTCACCGGGTTCTTCGGTTCGGCGGGCTCGTTCGTCGACCCGGACAGCGATCCGTTCGACGCGATCCTCGCCTTCTCGTACCTCTTCTCCCCGGCCATCACGGCGGCCGACGAGTACCAGCTGGTCTCGCCGAAGGGGCCGGACGTCACGGAGGCCTGCTTCGCGCAGATCTCGAACCGGGGCCCGCTCGGCAGCTTCCGGACCGTCGACATCGGCGATCGGATGGTCATCGGGAACCAGGCCGAGGACGTGCTCGAGCGCTCCGAGCTGATCATGGCGCGCAACCCGCAGGACTACCCGACGAACACGACCAACGTGTTCATCTACTACATCGGCGTGGACGGGTACCGGCCCGGCGGCTCCGTGCTGCAGCAGAAGAACTGGTCCTTCGGCGAGGAGATCTTCCTCCACTTCGACGGCGGCCTGCCCCCCGAGGGCGCGCCCGTGGCGTCGATCCCGCTGCCCAGCAACTCGGTCGGCGACGGCGACCCCTGGGTCCAGGGCCCCGAAGAGCTGACGGGCATCCGCATCGGCAACCTCGCGGACGGTGAGGACGACCAGCCGGTGCGCTACGACCCCACGGTCGCGGGCCTGCCGAGCTTCACGGGCGGCGACGGCCTCCTCCACGTGGCCTGGAACGCGCCCTCCGAGGCCGCGCCTCAGGACGACATCGAGCGCGCCTCGGTCGTCACGATCGACATCAAGCTGCTCTCGGCGGACGTGGAGGGCGAGCTGCTGGACGACGGCCAGACCTGCAACACGGCCGAGCCCCTCGAGGTCACCGGCACGCGGGACGCGGCCTGGCAGACGGCCTACGAGGACATGAAGACCCGCTGGTGCGACGCCCCCTCGCGTACGGACCAGCCGTGGACCGGGTTCGAGCCCGACCTCGAGATCGGGAACGACGAGCACGGCGACCACTACTACATGGTCGACGGCGACGGCGAGGCCGTGGCGGACACCTGCCACGACGGGATCGACAACGACGAGGACGGCACCTGCGACGAGGGCGGCTGCGAGGCCGAGGACGGCACCTGGATCGGCCCCGACCCGCACTGCGCGCGGCACAGCTACAAGGCCCGGAGCTGCGGCTCGGACAACCGCTGCTACGACATCGGCGGCGATCGATCCGGCGACGGGCACATGGGGGATCTGATCTGCACTGCCGTAGACAGGGATGGATCGTTCACAGTGTCCGCGGAAGAGCTCGCGACCCTGACGGATCGCGTGAACATGGACGAGGTCGCCGGCGTGGTCGTCGCGGTCTCTCGCACGGCCGAGCGCCTCATCGAGGTGCCGCTCGTGAAGAACGTCATCGGCAACGCCGAGGACAACAACCCCGTCCGGTTCCGCGCCTCGCAGGTCGTGTTCGCCCGGCTCGAGCACGAGTAGGCAGAGGAACGAACGATGAAGACCCTCCACCGAATCCTCCCCGCCCTCGCGATGGTGCCCGTCCTGGGCCTGGCCGGCTGCGCGTGCATCGACGCGCTCGAGAGCGACCCCTACTACGACGGCACCGGCCCGACGATCACCGAGGTCTCCCCGGAGTTCGAGAACGGGAACATCGGCGGGACGATCCTGCTCAGCCGACCGGGCTGGAACCCGGACGGGAGCGAGGACGACGCGGCCCTGCTCGCGGGTGCCCGCGTGACGCTCGACGTGGAAGACCTCGACGCGGATGAGTGCGAGAGCCCCACCGTGGTGTTCGGCAGCCGCAACGCGCACATCCTGTTCGTCGACAACGGGCGGGTGGACGTGCTCCCGCCGCCGGGCCCGCTCTCCGGCGGCCCGGTCGACGTGTCGATCGCGTGCCCGGGCGGCGTCAGCGTGCTCGAGGACGGGTACGACTACGCGCTGGGCGAGATCACCGAGGACGGCGACATCGGCCGTCGCCTCGAGCCCCTGTTCGACGACGAGTACGCCTCGTTCGTCATGTACTACCAGGCGGAGCCCTGGATCAACTGGCCCGAGATCGTCGGGTACGGCTTCTTCTACAACCAGCCCGCGCCCCGCGCGTCCATGTTCTACGGGCAGGACGCCCCCCTCACGTACGGCGGCGGCGACCCGACGCTCGTCCGCGTGGCCCCGCCCATGATCCCCGAGCTTGAGTTCGAGAGCCCCGAGCAGGGCGACCGCGTCAACGGCGGCGACCACCTCACCTTCTTCCGTGAGCGCGACAACAACGACCTCGGCGCGTCCGCCCTGACCCTCGCGGCCCGCAAGCGGCCCTCGGAGTTCGGCGAAGGCCCCGCGGTGCACGGCAGCACCCAGAGCGGCACCCAGGTCGTCAACAACGACGCCGGCTGGATGGTCGTCGACTACACCGAGAACGGCGAGGCGAAGAAGCGCTACCTCCGCCTCGGCCAGGACACCGGCCTGTGGTGCTCGACCCACCGCGACGACCCCGAGTGCGAGGCCGACGCCGATCACATCAACAACATCCGCGTGCACATCGACGCCACCTGGACCTGGTTCACGCCCGACACGCCCGAGGGCGCGTTCGTGGGCCAGTACGCCGACGAGGTGGACGAGCACGTGCAGTACCTCGAGGCGATAGAGGGCGGCTGCGACCCGGACACGGACGAGCACGCCTGCGACCCCGGCATCACGCTGCCGTCGGGCACGTACGACAACGTCCTGTTCTGCAGGAGCTTCGACCAGTTCGACGACTTCCCGTTCGAGCCGGACGGGTTCTGCATCCCCCTGGAGCGGGTGCCCAGCCTCCAGATCACCCAGGGCGCTCACTACGTGGACATGCCCGAGCGCGTGGTCGGGACCTGGACCCGCGACTCCGAGAACTCCTTCTACGACGGCTTCGACAGCATCGGCGACAACGCCCTGCCGCGCGACGTGCCCGTGTTCGTGTCCTACACGGGCGGGTTCCAGGACGGCGAGATCGTCCCCGGCAAGAACGTCGACATGGTCATCCCCGACGAGCTGGACGACCACGGCACCGAGGAGTTCGACGAGTTCCCGTACTTCCTCATCCCGAACGTGGACATCGGGACGTTCCTGGGCAACGACAGCGACTTCGCCACGAAGTGGGGCTTCCCCGCGGACCTGAGCAAGGACCGCCTCAGCTCGGAGCAGCCGGAGCCCTTCGAGGACAAGCACTGGCGCTTCACGATCCCGCAGGGCTTCGACGGCGACGGGTTCGACGACACGTTCGTGCTGATCACGCTCGAGGTCATCGACCTCGACTTCACCGGGGTGGGCAACCGCACCGTGTGGAAGACGGCGATGTGGGCGTGGGCCGACGACGAGGTCATCACCGTCCCCGAGGCGTTCCTGCAGACGCTCCCGGAGATCGCGGACATCACGCGGCCGGACGGCGAGACCCAGCTGGGCGAGAACCTCCTCGGCTCCGTGAGCATGGAGATCCACCGCATCATCGGGTGGCGGATCGGCGACGAGTTCCGCGATCAGCAGGCCCGCGCGGTCTTCGACGTGCAGACGATCACGTCGTACTACTTCCACAACCAGAACAGCTGCGAAGACGAGATCGACAACGACGAGGACGGCGACATCGACCAGGAGGACTCGGCCTGCCGGGAGCCCGACGCGGTGCACGAGTCCACCGAGTGCCAGGACGGCGAGGACAACGACGAGGACGGCCTCACGGACGCGGACGACCCCGACTGCCTCACCGACGCGGACGACCCGTCCAGCTACGACCCCCACGACACGAGCGAAGGCGCCACCTGCGGCGACGAGCTCGACAACGACGGCGACGGCTGGATCGACGCGGAGGACCCGGGCTGCGGCGGCGAGACCACCGGCAGCAGCGAGGGCGGCTTCGACTACACCGTCGACTGCAACAACTCGGTCGACGACGATCTCGACGGCCTCATCGACGGGCTCGATCCCGGCTGCGAGACGGCCGCGGACGAGGACGAGGGCGGCGAAGGCGACACCTGCAACGACGGCATCGACAACGACGAGGACGGCTGGGTCGACGGCCTGGACATCGCCTGCGTGCCGGGCGCTGCGCAGGGCGCCCCGAACTCCCCGCACTCGACCCGCCTCGGCGAGGTCCACACGACGAGCGACGACCGGCACCTCGAGTGCTCGGACTTCACGGTGGGCGCGGGCGCGGTGCGCATCCCGAAGGACAACGACGACGAGGACGAGCTCGCCAACGCCGACGACCCCGAGTGCGCCTGGGGCGGCGACGACAGCGAGTCGCAGCCCGCGCTCGAGTGCTCCAACCTGCTGGACGACGACGGCGACGGCTGGATCGACGCGGACGACCCGCAGTGCTTCCTGAACCCCGCCTCCGAGACCTCGGGCGGCACGCCCACGGGCAACTGCAGCGACGGCGAAGACAACGACAACGACGGGTGGATCGACGCGCAAGACCCCAGCTGCACGACCGCGAACGACAACGAGCTGCAGCGCATCGGGCCGCTCGAGTGCAACGACAACGTCGACAACGACGAAGACGGTGACGTGGACTCCGCCGACGCCGACTGCCCCACGGGCAAGGACGCCCACGAGGACCGGTAGGGCGCTCCCCCGGCCTCGCCGATGCACGCCCCGAGGCGACTCCTCCTCCGCAACGTCGGAGAGCTGGTCACGTGTGATCCCGAGCGGGGCGAAGGCCCCCTGGGGATCGTCCGTCGCGCCGCGGTGCTGTGCGAAGCGGGTCGCATCGTCTTCGCCGGACCCGAGGACGATCTCCCGCCCCTGGGAGATGCGGAGCCCCTGACCCTGGACATCGACGGCTGCGTCGTCATGCCGGGGCTCATCGACTGCCACACCCACATGGTGTTCGCGGGCGACCGCCTGGGCGACTTCCAGGCTCGCCTCGGGGGCTCGACGTACGGCACCCTGGCCGACTCCGGGGGCGGCATCCTCTCCACGGTCCGCGCCACCCGCGCCGCCTCGGACGAGCTGCTCCTCGACCTCTGCGAGTCGCGCGCCGAGGCGGCGACGGCCCACGGCGTCACCACCATCGAGGTCAAGTCGGGCTACGGGCTCGACAAGCGCCACGAGCTGCGCCTGCTGCGCACGATCGCGGCGTGCGACAAGCGCTCAATCCCGGAGCTCGTGCCCACGTTCCTGGGGGCCCACAGCTTCCCGGTCGAGGCGCGGCGATCCGAGGCGGCGCGGCAGGCGTACGTCGATCGCGTGGTCTACGAGATGCTGCCGCTGGTGGCCGAGCAGAACCTCGCGAAGTTCTGCGACGTGTTCATCGAGGACGGCGTCTTCTCGCTGGAGGAGGGGCGCAAGGTCCTGGAGACGGCGAAGGACCTGGGGCTCGGGCTCAAGGTCCACGCCGAGCAGATGAGCCGGCAGGGGGGCGCGGCCCTCGCCGCCGAGCTCGGGGCCGTCTCGGCCGAGCACCTGGAGCACACGACGCCGGAGGACCTGCGGGCCCTCGCCGACGCCGGGGTGGTCGCCGTGCTGCTCCCCGGCGCGTCCTTCTTCATGCGCGACGGGTTCGCCGCCGCCACCCCGTTCCGCGAGGCGGGCGTGCGGGTGGCGCTCGCGACGGACTGCAACCCCGGCACCTCGCCCACGGTGAACCTGCCGCTGATGGCGCAGATGGGCGTGCTCGGCTGCGAGATGACGATCGAGGAGTCGATCCTGGGGATCACCACCCACGCCGCCGCCGCGTTGGGCCTGCAGGACGACCGCGGGATGCTGCGGGCGGGGATGCGCGCCGACCTGGCCCTGCTGCGATGCCGCGACGTGCGCGAGTTCGTGTACCACCTGGGCGCGTCGCTCTGCACCGCCCTCGTGAAGGACGGCGTGTACCACCGAATCGAGGCCGCCCGACCGGCCACGGTCCGCCGGCCCCATTGACGGTGGGTTGCGCCGCCGCCATCTGTATCTACACTAGCCACGGCTCCCGGGTCGCGTTCGGCGCCCGGGACCACGACCGGAGAGAGACATGATCGCCGCCCTGCTCCCCACCCTCGGTCCCCTCGAGCTCGGCCTCTTGGTTCTGATCATCTTGATCTTCTTCGGCGTCGGGAAGCTCCCGGAGGTCGGCCGCGCGCTCGGCCAGTCCCTGAAGTCGTTCAAGGACGCGCAGAAGGACGACGCGCTGGACGTCACCAGCTCGACCGCCGAGCTCGACGAGGCCCCCGCCCGCGACACCGAGACCGCCTAGAGCGCGGACCCGGGTCCGACTCAGTCGCGCCGATCGTTCGGGTCGGCCATCCAGTTGTGCAGGCCCGACGCCAGGGCGTCCAGGTCGACGTCGACCTTCCCCCCGTCCACCTCGCGCATGCTCACGCCTCCCGGCGTGATGTAGTGCACCGGCGTGTCCAGCTCCGCCGGACCGAGGCCGCGTCCATCGATCAGCTCCTGGGCCGCGTGGCGGACCTCCTCCTTGATCGTGCGCGTGACGGCGGCGCGTCGCAGCTCCGGCAGCATCAGGTGGGGCAGCACCGACAGGGCGATGTCGATCGGCGTGAACGGGTTGAGCGCGATGGCGACCTTGACCCGGTAGCGGGGGACCCACCGCGGGTGCCGGAAGATCAGCGTGAGGACCTCCGCGTTCGTGGGGCGCATGGCGGCGATCCGCACGACGTCCCGCTCGGTGATGATGGGGTTGTTCAGCAGGTTCGTGATCACGCCCGGGTGGCGGTCGAACAGCAGCCGGTCCAGCTCGAGCCGGTTGCGAGCGCGGGCCATGGCCTTGCGCCGTCCCAGCGACATGTCCGGCATGTGGCGGTTCTCGGAGTGCGGATCCGTCGCGCCCTCGAGGCGGCCCATGAGGGACTCCGGCGACAGCAGCATCCTGGCCACGGTGTTGAGATCGCGTCGCTGCGCCAGCTCGTAGATGCGCCGCGCGCGCTCGTAGCCGAGGGCCGTGAGCAGGGGACGCGTGGTGGTGAGGTCGAGGAGGATCTCCTGGGCCTGCAGATCGCGGCGGATCGAGCGCTGCAGGATCCCGCTCAGCAAGGCCACGGAGAGGTGGGCGTCGAACCTGCGGAGGCGGTTGACCAAGGCGTGGGAGCGCATGCCGCGGTCGGTGATCTTCAGGAGCCGGTCGATGAACCGATCGGTGGTCCCCGGGGCGACGCGGTCGAGGTAGCGACGGAAGACGTCGAGGAGGCCTTCGCGGGCCTGCTCGAGCTCCGGCGAGACCTCTTCCACCCTCATCCCGCGGCGGCGGCCATCTCTTCGAGGATCGCGACGGCGGCGGCGCCCCGGTCCGGCGCGTTCCGGATCGGTCGCCCCACCACCAGGTAGTCGCTTCCCAGGGAGATCGCCCGGCCGGGGGTCATGATCCGCTTCTGATCGCCCGCGGCCGCCCCCGCAGGACGGATCCCGGGGGTGAGGATGCGGAAGGGGCGGGGCAGCTGCGGGCGGAGGAGCCGCAGCTCTTGGGGGGAGGCGACCACGCCCCCGCAGCCCGAGGCGTGGACGAGGCGGGCCAGGGAGACGACCTGCTCGGCCGGGGTCCGGTGCACGCCGATGTCGTTCAGGTCGGCGTCGTCGAGCGACGTGAGCACCGTGACCGCGAGCACGGTGGGGGAGGGGAGTCCGGCGTCCGCGGCTCCGGCGGCGGCGCCCGCGGCGGCGGCCTCGAGCATCGCCTTGCCCCCGGCGGCGTGCACGGTCATCAGCTGCGCTCCCAGCCGAGCGGCGGCGCGGCAGGAGCCCTCGACCTGGGCGGGGATGTCGTGGAACTTGAGGTCCACGAACACCCGGAACCCGAGCTCTCGAATCGCGGCCACGAAGGGCGCCCCGGCGGTCGTGAACAGGCGGGACCCGACCTTGATCCAGCGGAGGGTGCCGCTCAGATCGCGGGCACACGCGAGGGCGGCGTCGGGCTCGTCGATGTCGAGGGCGAAGACCAATCGGTCGCGGGCTCGGTCCAGCGATGGAGGCGTCATGGCTGCGGAGTGTAGACAGGTCGGCGGCGAACCGGGGCCGCGGGGGCGACTCCGCGCGGCAGTAGACTCGACCCCGTGAGCGACACGCCCCTCTTCCCCGGCCGCGCCCCCGCCGCCGCGCCCCCCGACGGGCCGGACTCGGTCGAGGGCGTGCTCGACTACATCGTCTACCGGAGCGACGACGGCGAGTTCCTCATCGCCCGCCTGAAGGTGGAGGGGCGGGCGATCCCGGTCACGATCAAGGGGGCGATGCCGGGGGTCGAGAGGGGGGAGCGGCTGCGCGTCGAGGGGCGGTGGCGCGAGGACGCCCGCTACGGCCGCCAGCTGCTCGTGGAGCAGTTCCTCCCCGTGACCCCGAAGACGCCGGCGGGGCTCGAGCGGTACCTGTCCGGGGGCCAAGTCGAGGGGATCGGCCCGGTGTTCGCCAAGCGCCTGGTGACGCACTTCGGCACGGACGTCCTCCAGGTGTTGGATCACGACCCCGCCCGGCTCCGGGAGGTGCCCGGCATCGGCCCGGCGCGGGCGCGCACCGTCGCGGAGGCGTGGGCCCGGTCTCGCGCGCTCAAGTCGACGCTGATCTTCCTCCACGGGCTCGGGCTCGGGGCCGGGCTCGCCGCCCGCATCCAGCGGGTCTACGGGGAGCGGACCGTCGCGGTGGTGCGCGAGAACCCGTACCGCCTCGCGGGCGACGTCGCGGGCATCGGCTTCCGCACGGCGGACCGCATCGCGCGCGAGCTCGGCATCGAGGAAGACTCGCCGCATCGGCTCCGCGCGGGGCTCTTGTTCGCCCTCGCGGGCGCGTCTCGCGAGGGGCACTGCTACCTCCCCGGGCCCGAGCTGCGGAGCCGCGCCGAGGACCTGCTGGGCCAAGACTGGGAGGTCATCCGTCCCTGCCTGCGCGACCTCCAGCGGGAGACCACGGTCGTGCTGGACGGGCCCCGCGCGGAGCCCCGGGTGTGGGACCGCTCGGTGCGGGAGCTCGAGGTCGCGGCCGCCGAGCGCTGCCTCCGCCTCGCCCGGGACGAAGCCCGCACCCTGGACCTCGACGTCCCGGCGGCGCTCCGCTGGGCCGGGGAGCGCAGCGGGATTCGACTGACGGAGTCCCAGCGTGAGGCCCTGGCCGTCGCGCTGTCGAGGAAGCTGACCATCGTCACGGGCGGGCCGGGCACGGGCAAGACGACCATCGTGCGGGCCCTGCTCGACATGTGGGAGCGGAAGGGAGTGCGGGTGAAGCTCGCGGCGCCCACCGGCCGCGCCGCCCGTCGCATGGAGGAGGCGACGGGGCGACGCGCGTCCACGCTGCATCGCCTGCTCGAGTATTCGCCCCAGCGGGGTGGCTTCCAGCGCGATCGGAGCACCCCCCTGCAGGTCGACGCCCTGGTCGTCGACGAAGCGTCGATGCTCGACCTTCACCTCTTCGGGGCCGTCCTCGACGCGCTGCCCAACGCCGCGCGGCTCGTGCTGGTGGGGGACGTGGAGCAGCTCCCGTCGGTGGGCGCAGGCCGCGTCCTGGGGGACCTCATCGGGTCGGGGGTGCTCGCGGTCGTGCGCCTCGATCGGGTGTTCCGGCAGGACGAGGCCGGGCTGATCGTCGGCAACGCGCACCGGATCCTTCGCGGGGACCGGCCCCGGGCGGCGGACTCACCGAAGGGGGACTTCTTCATCATCGACCGGGACGACCCCGAGGCGGCCCGGCGGACCGTCGTCCACCTCGTGACCCGTCGGATCCCGGACCGCTGGGGCATCGACCCCACGGACGTCCAGGTGCTGGCGCCGATGCGGAAGGGCACGTGCGGCACGGAGGCCCTGAACGCCGCGCTGCGAGAGGCGATGCTGGGGCCCGAGCCGGGGGACGACGCGCCGGGGCGGCTCCCGGCCCTGCGGCCCGGCGAGCGGGTCATGCAGACGCGCAACGACTACGACAAGGACGTCTTCAACGGGGACATGGGGGTGGTGGAGGAGCGCGATCCCGCGGCGCGGGTCACGACCGTCCGCTTCGAGGCCCCGGAGCGGATCGTGCGGTACACGGCGGACGAGCGACGGGCCCTGGAGTCGGCGTACGCGGTGACCATCCACAAGTCGCAGGGCAGCGAGTACCCGGCGGTCGTCGTCCCCCTGCTCACGCAGCACTTTCGGATGCTCCAGCGGAACCTGCTGTACACCGCGATCACGCGGGCGCAGCGGGTGGTCGTGCTGGTGGGGAGTCGTCGCGCGATCGAGATCGCGATCGACAACGCGGACGCGGACGTCCGCTGGACCGCGCTCGCGGAGCGGCTGCGCGGCTGAACGGCCGAGGATCGTCCGTCTCCGGCCGACCTCAGATGGAGCGGGAGGCGTCCACGTAGGTTCGGATCAGCGCGCGGTCGGCGTCGGAGATGGCGTCGAACCGGAAGCCGTTGCCCATGATGTTCTCGCCGGGGCTCTCGTCGGTGAGGGCCGAGACGACCGTGCCGCGGGCGCTGATCGCGTCGTGGATGCCGGGCAGGTTGAACTCGATCGTGACCTCCGTGCCCACCTCGTAGGGCTCAGGGCTCTCGATGAAGATCCCCTCCTCGGAGAGGTTGCTGCAGTTGTGGAAGTCGAGGCGGTCTTCGACGCGACCCTCGGTCCACAGCCGCAGGGGCAGGCGGTGGAAGCGGCGTCGCGCGGAGACATCGCGCTGGTCGAGATCGACGTCGTCGTCGTTCTCGTTCCCGAAGCCTCGGTTCTGCCGTCGGTCGTACACATTGTTCAGCGTCTGCATGGGGGAGCCTCCACGGGTCGGATCGGTCGCCCGTCATCGTATTCGTAGGAGATCCCCCGGGTCAAGGTAAAGTGCGCCGGTGTTGGCGCGGGCGTGCTGGAAACGGCGTCGGGAGGCGGCACGCGGTTCGACGGGTGGCAGGTCACGACCGCCGCCGAGTCGAGCCTCGCATCGCCATGAAAACGCAACATCCTCGGGGCGAGGCGGCAACAAGCACCCCGTAGCGTGATCTCGTGCCGAGGTTCCGTCACTACCGGTCCGTTCGCGGCCGGCACGGCCAGGGGATGGCCGAGTACGTCATCGCGATGATCGCGATCGCGATCGTGGTGCTCGCGATCGTCGTGATGTTCGGCGGCAAGATCAAGAACCTGTTCACCGTGGCGGACGCGGAGATCGCGACGCTCGGCGCGGCGGATCTGGACCTCGGCGGGGGGGGCGGCTCGGGCGGCGGCTCGGGCGACGACGGCTCGGGGGGCGGCTCGGACGACGGGTCCGGCGGCGGCGACGGGTCCGGCGACGGGTCCGGCGACGGCGGCTCGGGTGACGGCGAGGGCTCGGGCGGCGGCTCGGGCGATCGCGGCTCCGATCCCTTCGGCGGAGGCGGCTCGGGCTCCGGCTCCGGCGCAGGCGGCTCGGGCTCGGGTGCAGGCGGCGGGGGCGCCCGAGGATCGGTCGGGACGGGCAGCGGCTCCGGCGACGGCGGCGACGGCCTCGCGACACGCGGCGGCGGCAGCGGCTCCGAGAAGACGGCGCGCCAGGCCCGCCTCGAGGCTCGTCGCGCCCAGGAAGAGGCTCAGCGCGACGAAGCGGCCCGATGGGAGGCGAAGGCCCGCGCGGCCGAGGACGCCGAAGCGGCCCGAAGCAACGGCGCCAAGGGAGGCTTCGGGATGAACTTCATGCGGTTCATCCTCATCGCCATCCTCCTGGGAGGCCTCGTGTTCATCGGTCGGTCGGCTGTGGGGATCATCGGCGGCGACTGACCGGGCCCGGTGATACATTGCCGTAGATGAGAATCATCCTCAGCACGGCGCCCGCCCGCTACTGGCAGACGACCAACTTCATGCTCACCAACTTCCCTCCCCTGGGGTTGGCGGTGTGTGCAGCGGCCGTGTCCCCGCCGCACGAGGTGATGATCGTCGAGAACGCGAAGCACCGCTTCAAGTCCCACGACCTCTTCAACCACGTCAAGCGGTTCAACGCCGACATCGTGGCCTTCACCAACAACTTCTATCCCGACTCGCTCGTCATCCAGAAGACGTGTCGGGAGCTGAAGGAGGCGTACCCGAACCTCGTCACCGTCGTCGGCGGCCAAGCCCCGAGCTTCCTGCCCGAGCAGTACATCGAGCAGGGCGTCGACTACGTCGTGCTGTACGAGGCCGAGGTCACGTTCAAGCGCCTCGTCGCCTTCCTCGACGGCACGGGCGACATGGACGTCTCGGACATCCCCGGGATCGCCTGGCGGAACGAGGACGGCGAGGCCGTCGTGAACCCCAAGGCGCCGCTGCTGCAGAGCTGGGACGACAAGCCGTTCCCCCGGCGGGACCTGCTGCCGTACTACCCGTCGGTGACCCGCCGCGGGTACCCGTCCACGGCCATCGAGACCGTCCGCGGCTGCCCCTACCACTGCAAGTTCTGCACGCGCCCCACCTACTGGGGGAAGCACCGCGACTACTCGGTCGAGCGGGTCCTCGAAGAGATCGCCATCATCAAGCGCCAGGGCTTCAAGGAGATGATGGTCACCGACGACACGATGGCCTTCAACATCCCGCGCATGTACGAGCAGTGCGAGGAGATGTGCCGTCGCAACCTCGACATCAGCTTCGGCGGGGCCATCCGCGCGGACACGGTGGTGAAGCACCCGGACCTGATCAAGCTGATGCGCCGGGCGGGCCTGTTCTTCGTGAACGTCGGGTTCGAGTCCTACAGCCGCAAGGCGCTCAAGGACATGAACAAGGCCACGACGATCGACCTCAACCGCCAGGCCAGCGACATCCTCCGCAAGAACGGGATCCTCATCCTCGGCTCCCACGTGTACGGCGCCCCCGGGCAGACGGACGAGGACCTCGAGCTGATCACCCGCGACGGCATGGACCACTGCGACTTCTTCCGGCTGAACATGTACACGCCGCAGGTCGGCTCGGCGCTCTTCTACGAGATGACGCGCGAGGGGCGGATGCCGTCACGGAACCCCGAGATGTTCAACCAGTTCGAGTACCTGTTCGACGACGGGCGGGACCCCCAAGAGATGAAGTGGGGCTTCGTGAAGCGCCAGCTGCAGTACTACCTGCACCCGGACATCCTCAAGCACGCGGTGAAGAACAAGACGCCCAAGGAGCGCATCATCCGCCGCGCCTACGTGAGCGCCGCGATGTTCACGGGGTATCGCTCGCTCCGCAAGATCGGCATCGAGATCATGTGAGCGGGGGCGCGGACACGCGCTCCGTCGCCTCCGCGCCCGACAGTGCCCACTGTTTCGTCAGCAGCAGGAACCGCCGCCGATCCCGACGACCTCGGGCTCGGTCGGGGCACAGCAGGCGGTGGCTGCGACCGCCTCGGGCTCCCCGTAGAAGCCCTCCGTCTGCCCGTGGGTGGTGAAGTTCTCCCAGGCCACACCGTCGGGGTCGCGCAGCCACGACTTCGTGGACTCGGCGTAGCAGCAGCCCGCGAGTTCGGGGCCCTCCGTGGCCGGGGAGACCCGCGCGTGCAGGGCCTCGACGTCCGCCACGTCGTCCGATTGGATGCCCAGGTGGTCGAAGCCGGGGGCGCCGCGCGAGACGACGCTCAGGAGGACCGGCGGATCGGAGGACTCCCACTTGGCGTAGTCCTGCTTCACGAGGGTCGGCTCCATGCCGAACAGGGTGTTGTAGAAGGCCACCGACCGGTCCAGGTCGGCGACGCGCAGGCTCACGTGCAGTCGTCTCATTTCGTCTCTCCAGGGCTGCTCAGCAGCAGCCGTCGGGGGTGTCGCAGGGTTCGGATGCCTCGACGCAGCACTCGCGCACCAGGAAGGTCGCGAGCTCCTGGACCCGACCGAAGTCGGCCGCGTACAGGATGCGCCGCCCGTCTCGTCGCTTCTGCACCAGGCCCGCGGCTTCCAAGCGGGAGAGGTGGAAGTTGCGACTCGCCGGGGGAAGCGCGGCGCGTTCGCCGATCTCGCCCGCCGGCAGACCGGCCGGCCCGACCCTCACCAGCAAGCGAAAGAGCTCGAGCCGCCGCCCGTGGGCGAGGGAATCGAGCACGTCGACGGCATCCATCGTTTCCATATTTCTAGAATAGTCGAAACATATGCGTCGTCAAGGGCCGGATTTCACGAACCGATACGGAACCGGCGGTCGGTAGGACCGTCGGCTACACTGCCTAGAACCCCGTTTCAGGAGTCGACGCCGAATGCGAATCCTCTACATCCAGAAGGATCCGTTCGTGAACATGGGTGTCACGGCCCTGACCGCGTTCGCGCGCGAGCACGGGCACGAGTGCCACCTGTTGATCGAGAACGCGGAGTCGGACCTGAAGCGGTCGATCCGTCGGTACGACCCGGACGTCGTCGCCTTCTCGATCACCACGGGCCTGCACATCTGGGCCCTCGCGGTCGCCCACGCCGTCAAGAAGTGGTTCCCGCACATCAAGACCGCGTTCGGCGGCATGCACGCGACCTTCTACCCGGAGATGATCGAAGGCGAGGCCGTGGACATGGTCTGCCGCGGCGACGGGGAAGACGCGTTCATCGAGTGGCTCGACGCCCTCCAGGAGGGGCGCGACCCGTCCGACATCCAGAGCCTCTGGGTGAAGAACGACAAGGGCGACATCACTCGGAATCCGCTGCGAACCCTCGAGCAGGACCTCGACAAGTACCCGTTCCCGGATCGGTCGATCTACGACCACTACCCCTTCGTGAAGAACCAGAAGATCGAAGGGTTCGTGACGGGGCGGGGCTGCCCCGACAACTGCAGCTTCTGCTTCCACGTGGGGCTCAAGCGCATCATGAAGGGCCTCGGGCAGTACACGCGACGCAAGTCGATCGAGTACGTCATCTCCGAGATCGAGCACTTCCTGAGCAAGTACCCCCTGCGGCGCCTCGTGTTCCGGGACGACACCTTCATCGTCCGGTACTACGACTACGTCAAGCCGCTGCTCGCCGAGTATCGAAAGCGCATCGGGATCCCGTTCTCGTGCCTCATTCGCGCCGACTACATGAACGAAGAGTCGATTCGGGACCTCGCCGAGTCGGGCTGCTTCGCCGTGAAGATGGGCGTCGAGTCCGGCAACGAGTACATGCGCAACAAGATCATGCACAAGCACCTCAGCAACGCCGAGATCCTCGAGACGATGCGGCTGCTGAAGAAGTACGGGATCATGGTGCAGACGTCGAACATCCTCGGCTCGCCCGGGGAGACGCTCGACTCCGCGTGGGAGACCATGGAGTTCAACTCCCAGCTCGGTCCCGAGCACGCGTGGTGCAGCCTCATCCAGCCCTACCCCGGCACCACCATGGAAGACCTGGTGATGAAGGAGGGGATGCTCCCGCCCGGGTTCGATCCGGACGAGTTCGAGCAGTCGTACTTCATGGCCACGCCGGTGGACGTGGAGAACAAGCGCGAGATCACGAACCTGCAGAAGCTGTTCCCGCTCGGCGTCCGCTACCCGTGGATGCAGCCGGTGATCAAGGAGGCCATCAAGCTGCCTCCCAACCAGATCTACAACTTCATGTTCAAGGCGCACTACGCCTACAGCATCTTCCGCATCAACGACATGGAGGTCTTGGACTTCCTGCGGATCGGGCTCTACACGAAGAACTACTTCTCGCAGACCTCCTTCTAGTAGACGTCCGTTCAGTCGGCGGCGACCGCGCGGTCGCGGCCTCGGTCCTTCGCGAGATACATCGCTGCGTCGGCGCGCTTCAGGAGCCCGTCCGTGCTCTCGCCATCGCGCCACTGGGCGACCCCGATGCTCACCGTGAGGCTGAGGGTCGCGCTCCCCACCGAGATCGTCGTCGTGGCCACGGCGTTGCGGAGCCGCTCCGCGGCGATGCCCGCGCCCAGGAGATCCGCGTCGGGGAGCAGGACCGCGAACTCCTCTCCGCCCAGGCGCCCCACCACGTCCGTCTCCCGTGTGACCTCGACCAAGGTCCGGGCGAGCGACCGGAGCACCGCGTCCCCCGCGGCGTGCCCGTACGAGTCGTTGATGCGCTTGAAGTGGTCGGCGTCGAGCATGAGGGCCGAGAGAGGCTTGCCGTTCCGCTTCGCGCGCGAGATCTCCCGACGCGTCTCGCGCAGGAAGTGAGCCCGGCCGAACAGCCCGGTCAGGTCGTCGACCGCGGCGCGTCGCCGCTCTTCCCCGAGCAGGCGCGCGTTCCTCAGCGCGATGCCGACGTGATCGACCAGCACCGACAGCGTGGAGCGGGTGGGCGCGTCCAGGGGGCCGCCCGCGCGCCGAATCCACAGGACCCCCACCACGCGCCCCTCGGGACCGGCGCGCAGCAGCTCGATCAGGCTCGCGCCCCCGTCGGACTCGCCGAGGGGCATGCCCATGGCCGGGGACGTGGGGGACAGCGCGCCCGCGAGCACGCCGCCCAAGCTCGACTTCACCACCAACGCCGGGGGGAAGGGCTCGGCGTCCGCGGGGCGGCCGGACTCTCCCGCGAGGACGAGGCCGAGGGGCTCGAGGTTGTAGTGAGCCACTCCGACGGCGTCGACCAGGCCGCGGAGAGCCTGCGCCGCCGCGGCGAGGATCGCCTCGTCGGTCTCGAGCGCGCCGATTCGGCGCGTGTACTCATGGAGCTGGACCAGCATCCACGCGACGTCGGTCGTCAGTGTCCGCCCCCGCCGGGCTTGCCCCACTCGAACTGCATCTCTTGGGAGCGCGAGGTCTCGTCCAGCTGCAGGATCAGCTCCAGGAACTCCTCGTAGAGCAGCCGGTCGGTCGGCCGCTCGAAGGTCAGGATCTGGACGCCGAAGCCTTCGGGCAGCCCGTCCTGCGGCCGGTCGGCGCTGTGCCAGCGCACCTCGGCGTTGAACTTCACGGAGACCGTCTCGTCGCTGCCCTCGATGGGGAACTCGATGCGCACGATGGCGCCGCGCACCGGGGGCGCGCCCGACGAGGACAGGAACAGGCCGCGCTTCGAGAAGTTCTGGGCCATGGACAGCGACTTGCGTCCGCGAGCCCAGAACTGAACCTGGAGCGAGCTGGCGACCCGCGCGTTCCGGGGCACCAACGACGGCGCCGGGGCCTCGTCCTCCCAGGGCGCGACGGTGCGGTCGACGTCCAGGGTCGTGTCCGGGGGCTCGGCCGTCTCGTCGCTGGTGGAGATCCGCGGGGCCGGGGCGTCGGCTTCGGTCCAGCGATCGATGGACTCCATCGGGTCCCCGAAGCCCATGGCGTCTCCCGAGACGTCCGGGGAGGGGGCCGAGTCCTCGATCTCGTGAGGCAGCTGCGGCGGGGGGCCGAACCCGAACGGGTCCACGGAGTCCCCGCCGATGGGCGGCGCGGTGTGGTCGTCCAAGTCCACCGGGCCCCCCGCGAAGGCGTCGTCGTTCGCGTCGTAGTCGCTCAGCGAGCTCGTCCCGAACTGGAAGGAGTCGTCTCCGAAGGCCTTCTGCGGGGGAGCGGTGCTGTCCGAGTCCGGGAACTGGTCGAAGCCGCCGGACAGCCAAGGCCCGTCGCTCGACGGCGGGGCGTCTCCCAGGGGCTCCACGGCGCCGGGCGGGATCGACTCGGTCGGGGGGCGTCGGCTGTGCGGAGGCTTCGTGTCGGGCATTGCCCGGTGCGCGGGGCCGAGCCGCACCCGTCGGCGACCGAGGCCGGCGCGCAGGCCCGAGGAGAGGCTGGGGGGGCGGCTCGCTTCGGCCGTGGGCATCTCGACGAGGTCCGTGGGCACCTTCACCGCCCGCATCTCGCGGAGGCTCCGGGGCACCGACAGGTCGTCCACGTCCACGCGGGTGTCGAACTTCACCAGGGCCGCCGGGCGCCCGCGCCACAGCCCACCGCCCGTCATGAGCTCCACCACGTCGCCCACGACTTCGTGGGTCATGTTGTCGCTCGGGCGCCGGAACGTGAGCGTCACGCGCGCGCCCTTCTCCAGTACGGGCGCGGAGCTCACCGCCGCGGACTGGGTGGCCAGGCGCGTGATGAACCCACGCGCGGACGTCCCGTCCGTCGACTGAATCACCACCGGCACGAGGCAGGGGGTTCCGTGAATTGCCGTGTTGCGCAAAGCGTCCTCAGGCGGCCGTCGCCATGGAAATGGAGTCCCTCAGTGTATCAGCCGAGAGGCCCGAGACGCCTCGCCCGACCCCACCTTGGCGCGATTGAACAGCAAGCGCCCCAAGCGCGCGCAACGGAGCGAAGCGGAGTGGAGTTCGGAGGGGTACTGCGGGGCCCCCGGCGAGGAATCGGCGGATGCGAAGCGAGCCGATTCCTCGTTGGGGTGCCGAGCACTACTTGGTCACTTGGCTCGGTCGACCGGCTCGCTCCGAGGCCCGGGCTCCTTCTTCACTCCTCGTCGCGGGTCTCGACCCGCTTCCTCGTCGTTCATCGGCCCCGCACCCCGGTTCTTCGCCGCTCTCGGTCGCAAAGTGACCAAGCAGTGCTAGAAGCCCGCCATGTGTCGGCCGAGGTGGGACGCGAGCGTGAGGTTGCGCTTCATCGCGATCGGGTCGGCGAGGAACCGCAGCTTCTTCGCCATGAACCCGGGCCGCCCGTAGAAGCGGCTGTAGGCCTCCCGCTGCAGGCCCTTGAGCTCGTCGTACGTCATGCCCGTGGGCTCGTAGAACACGTTGAAGATGTTCATCGAGCGCTCGTCCTGGCGGAACTGGTCGACCTTGTCGAGCTTTCGCCACAGGCGGGACCCGAAGACCGGGTTCACGGGCGTGAAGAAGGCCCACTCCAGCGGCAGCGAGCACGCGAAGTCGATCGTCTTGCGCGCCTCCTCGACCGTCTCGTCCTCGATGCCGAGGGAGAACCGCGCCGCGACCTCCATGCCCGCGTCGCGGATGCGGTACACACCCGCCTCGCAGGTCTCCACCTGAAGGGGCGAACCCATGGTGGCCGTGCGGAGGTTCTTCTGGACGCCGGAGATGAGGACCGTGTCGATGCGCCAGCAGCCCGCCCTCTTCATCATGTCGAGCAGCTCGGCGGTGAAGTCGTAGGACCAGAAGGTCACCGTCCACGTCCACTGTCGGCCGCTGCCGATGATCAGCTCGCACAGCTCCATCGCCTTGTCGGGCTCGGAGCTGAAGATGCCGAAGTGGTCGTAGAAGCCGAAGTCGGTGATGCCCCAGCGCTCTTCGCACTCGGCCATCTCGTCGAACACCCGCTGGGGCGAGCGGATCCGGAACTTGAGCGCCCCCACCGCGGGCAGGTGACACGAAGCGCACGTGAGCGGGCAGCCGCGGCCCGTGAAGATCACCGTGTTGTTGGCGCGGTTGTAGATGTTCAGGCGCGGGTTGTAGCCCTCGGGGCGCCGCATCAGGTCGCGGGCGGGCGAAGGGAGGGTGTCCACGTCCATCAGCGCGCGCGCCGGGTTGCGGACCACGCGGCCGTCGCCGTCCTTCCAGGCGGCGCCGGAGATGTGCGACCAGTCGCGGGTGCCGTCGTCCACCCGGTCGCAGATCTCTTCGAGGGTGTGCTCCCCCTCGCCGAACACGGCCAGGTCGAGCTCGTCGCACTCGTCGAGCACGCCCTGCTTCGCGACGTTCGTGTGGGCGCCGCCGAGCACGACGACCATGTCCGGCCACCGCGCCTTCACCTTGGCGATGACCTCCTTCGTGTAGGGCCACGTGCACGTCACGGTGTTGATGCCCAGCACGTCCGGCCGGAAGACCTCGATCTCGCGGAACCACACGTCCTCGGGCGTGCCGTAGGACTCGACGTAATGGACCGGGTGGCCGCGGTCGCGGAGCCACGACGCCAGCGCGAGCAGCGACCAGAACGGCATCTTCCCGTTGATCGTCGACTCGCGCTTGAAGAAGTGCTTGCCCATGAACTCCTTCCAGGAGTCCTGCCCGTCGGCGAAGCGGATCTGCCGATAGGTCCACGGGGCGGCGGTCAAGAGTACGCGGGCCATGTCTTGTTCCTAGGGCCCGCCGCGGATCGACCCGCAAGCGCCCTCAGGCGCGCGCAGCGGAGCGAAGCGAAGCGGAGTTCGTGGGAGGTACCGCGGGGCCCCCGGCGAGAAACCGTCGAGCGAAGCGAGTGCGGTTTGTCGAGAGGGGTGCATCAGTGCTCGAATTCGAGGATTTGGGGGAGGATGCCCTTGGAGGGCCCGAGCGCCTGGTGGCGCACGAGGCGGGACATGATCTTGGCGCCCTCGAACCACTTCGCCGCGTTCTCGCGGCCCGCCATGGACCGGGCGATGCGCACGAGGCGGCCGGGGCGGCTGTAGAAGCGGTAGTAGGCCTTCCGCTGGACGCCGGACAGGTACTCGGCCGTGAGCCCGTTCGCGATGAACGCGGGGGTGTCCGGGTCGCCCATGAAGTTGCGGTAGTCGTCCGCGTTGAGCTGCCCGTACTCGGCGGCCATGTCCCGCAGCGGGGTGCCGACGAACGGGGTCGTGATCTTGAAGTTGGCGCTCGCGATCGGCAGCGATCGGGCGAACTCGATGGTGCGGTCGATCGACTCGGGCGTGTCCGTGGGGTGCCCGATCATGAAGAGGCCCTTGGCCTCGATGCCCGCCTCCACCGTCCACTCGATGCGCTCGCGGATCGTGGGGAGGTCGGTGCCCTTGAGGATGTCCTGGATGACGCGCGGGTCGCCGGTCTCGATGCCGTACGCGATCTGCCAGCAGCCCGCCTGGGCCATGAGCCGCAGGAGCTCCCGATCGACCGTGTTCACGTGGGTCGAGATGTTCCACGAGATCGTGATGCCGCGACGGAGGATCTCCTCGCAGATGCGGGTCACGCGGCGGGCGTCGAGCGTGAACGTGTCGTCGTAGAAGAAGATCTCGCGGATGCCGTACTCGGCCTGCAGGTGCTCGATCTCGTCCACGACGTACTCGGCGCTGTGCACGCGGAACTTGTTGCCGAGGATCTCGCGACGCTCGCAGAAGATGCAGGAGTAGGGGCAGCCCCGCGACGTGTAGATGGTCGTCGCCGGCCACTCCCGGTACTGGAACATCGTCATCTGGTACGAGTCGAGCGGGGGGAGCAGGTCGCGCGCCGGGTAGGGGAGTCGGTCGAGGTCGTCGATCCACCCGCGGGGCGCGTTGGTCCGCATCTCGGACGTCGGGTCCGTGGGGTCGACCGTGTACCAGAGGCCCGCGACGGCGCCGATGTCGGTGTCTCGCTCGAGCGCGTCCACCAGCTCGAGCATCATGCGCTCGCCCTCGCCCACGGCGGCGAAGTCGAAGTGCGGGTTCCTCGCGCACTCCTCGGGGGCGCCCGCCGGGTGCGGTCCGCCGACCACGACCTTCAGGTCCGGCTTCCACGCCTTCGCGAGGGCCGAGATCTCCTCCGCCACGGGGACGGTCACGGTGTAGAGGCCCATGCCGATGACGGCGGGATCGAAGGCCCGCACCCGCTCCATGAACTCGTCGCGATCGGGAGGGCGGCCGTGCTTCATGTCCAGGATGGAGACGTCGTGGCCGGCCTCGCGCAAGTACGCCCCGATGTAGGCCAGCCCGAGGGGCGGGGCCTGATTGGGGGGCAGCAGCGGCGGCGCGCGCCGAGGGTCCGGGAAGTCGAACGGATGGACGAGGAGGACTCGCACGCCTGCATCATAGCCGGCGCAGGCGGCCGTCGCCTTTCTCTCGCGCGCGGGTCTGTATAGTTCGCGCGCTCGCGCCTGCGGGCGCGGCACACTCGCGTGCCGCCGGGAGAGCGTCGCATGCGTCCGTCCGCCGCCCTTGGTCTGGAGACCACCGTACGAGCCCGCGGGCGAGGGATCGTCATCCTCGCCGGCCCCAGCAGCTGCGGGAAGGGCGCCATCGCCGAGGCCCTGCGCAAGACGCTGCAGATCCCGCGCGATAACCACCTCTCCATGGGCGACGCGCTCCGCGAGCTCATCGACCGGGCCCGGGCCGAGCCCGTGTTCCGCTCCCGCATGGGGGAGCAGTACGGCATTCACGACGACCGTCGCGTCCTGGAGCCCGACGAAACCGACTCCGCCACCGTCGTGAAGGCGTCCCAGTACGAGGTGGAGCTGTTCGACCGGTTCGGCACCGAGCCCAGCCAGGTGGACTGGCTCGAGTACTGCGTCACGGCCGGGCTGCTGGTGCCGGACGCGTGGTCCGAGCGCATCATCGAGGGCAGCATCGCGGCGCGCGCCGAGCGACACCAGGCGGTCGTCCTGCTCGACGGCTACCCGCGCACCGAGGCCGCCGCGAGGCACGTGCTCGACCTCACCGAGCGCCTGAACATCCCCATCATCAAGGTGCTGCACCTCTCCGTGAGCAAGCGGGAGATGCATCGCCGAGCCCTCGGGCGCAAGCGCCTGGACGACACGCCCCAGATGCTCGAGCGTCGCTACCACTTCTACGTGGAGCACGTGCAGCCCTGCGTCGAGCTGCTCAAGGCCCACCTCGGGAGCAGCTCGGTGGCCCTCATCGACGCCCACCAGCCGGAGTACCTGTCCGACGGCACCCTCGACCTCGAGGCGTCGGTCCGGAATGTCGCGAACTCGGTACTTACCGCGCTGGGTGTTTCCCGTCATATCCTAGGGAGCCTCGCTGAGCCGCGATCGGCCGACAGCGACTGATCCCCGTGCCCGCGCGACGACGCGGAGCCGGTGAAAAACCCCCCTTTCTCCGGGCGCCCCCGAGCGTTCCGCTGGAGAAGTGTTCACTCGGAGTGAACACCTCCTGAAGGACGCAGTCCGGATTCGGGGGGGGTGCGAGCTATCGTCGGGTCGCCAGCCCCGGGGGGGGGGAGCGCGGCAGCAGGAAGAGCGAATCAGGATCCGGAGATCGGTGCGCAGCACCGGTACGCATGGAGAGGTGCACCTTGGCCGAGGCCTTGAAGATCTCGATCGCGCGCGCGGGCACACGTCCGTCGGACGGAGATCTCCTCCTCGCCGTCCTCGAAGAGCCCACCCTCCTCGCCTTCTTCGCCCAGCGCGCCTTCGACCTGACGAACGGCCGCATCGTGGCCACGCACCTGACCGTCCGCGGCCCGAGCGGCCCCCTGCGTGCGCGCCGCGCCCTCTACGAGGAGGCCGTCGCGCGACGCCGGGCGCACGCCCTCGACGTGGTGGTCCTGCACCGGGCCCTGGAGGCGGCCGCGCGCCTGCCCCGCCCCGGCGCCGTGCACGTCGACGTCCTGCCTTCGACCATTCGGCTCGTCGACCTCGCCGCGATCGCGCGGAAGGCGCCCGCCCTCCGGGGCCCCCTGCGGCTCGAACTCGGCGCGGAGCACGCGCCGCTCCTGCCCGGCCTCGCCGACCGCCTCGACGTCCTCCGAGCGCTCGACGTCGGCCTCTCCATCGCGGGCGTGGATCCCCGCGTCACCGCCATCGACGCGGTCTTCGACATGCGCCCCGCGGTCCTGAAGTCGCACCCGCGGATGCTCGCCGGGCTCGAGGGCGACGCCGAGGCGGAGGAGGCGTGGCGAGCGATGGCCGAGCTCGGGCGCCGCTTGGGGGCGACGGTCATCGCGGAGGGCGTCTCCTCGCGAGCCCAGCGTCGACGCCTCCTCGAGTTGGGCCTCTCACACGGCCAGAGCGACTACTTCGGCCCCGCGCTTCCCCTGGGCGGCGCGTCCCGATGATGGTTCGCCCGACGGCCGGCAAGATGCGCGCAGCGGCGCATGGCGAACATCTATCACCACCGGGGATTCCGCACCTTCATCCAGGCCTGGATGGGCGAGAAGAAGCAGGGCCGGAGCCTGAGGGCGGTCGCCAAGCGCATGGGCAAGTCGCCCGGCGGGCTGAGCAGGATCTTCGCGGGCGACCGGCAGATCTCCGAGGAGATCGCGGACCTGCTGCTCGAGCAGATGAAGCTCGGGGCGGACGAAGCCGCCTACTTCCGCATCCTCGTCGACTGCGAGCAAGCGCCGTCGCAGTCCGAGCGGGACGAAGCGGAGCTGGTCCGCGACGCGATCTTCGGCTTCCGCAACGCGCATCGGTTGGACGCAGTGCAGGCGACCTACTTCTCGAAGTGGGTGCACTCGGCCATCCTGGCGCTCGCGGGGTGCAGGGGGTTCAAGAGCGATCCCGAGTGGATCGCGAAGACCCTGATCCCGCCGATCTCCACGGACGAGGCCCGCAAGGCGGTCCGCTACCTCCTCAGCGTGGACCTGCTCGTGGAGGAAGACGGCGAGTGGAAGCCGCCCCACGCGGTGGTGCGGACGAAGGCCACGATCGACGACGGCGAGGTCCCCGAAGGCCTGGTGGTCCCGGACGACCCGGGGGCGGCGGAGCGACGGCGAGAGGCCGTGCGTGCGTGGCACCGCTGGATGCGCGGCCGGGCCATCGAGTCCATCGACGCCTTCTCCAAGGAGGAGCGGGTCATCAACTCCATCACGCTGCGGGTCTCGGACAAGACCATGCCCGTCCTCGTGAAGCGGATGGAGTACCTGCAGGCCGAGCTGATCAAGGTCTGCGAGGACGAGAACGAGCCGGGCGACACCGTGTACCAGCTCACCCTCACGCTCTTCCCGCTGTCCCGGCGCACCGCCGACTGATCGGCGGCGCGCGCCGCGCCTCGCTACTCGACGATCTCGAAGCTCATGCGGCCGAACTCGCCCGCGTGGATCTTGGCGTCGACCAGCTCGCCGGTCTGGGCGTCGAAGATCAGCTTGTCGACCGCGGGCGTCTCCACCACGGGGTCGCCGCCGACGTTCCCGGTGATCGTGGGGTAGTCGTCGAGGACCACGTCCACCCGGCAGATGTCGCTGCCCGTGGGCGTGAAGCCGTGGCCGGCGACCAGCTCGGCGGCCTCCTCGACGCTGAGGAAGATCGGGTCGCCGCCCCCGCAGGGGTGGGACACCACGTCCGTGATGTACACGTCCACGGAGTCGACGGTGCCGTATTCGCTGCCGGACAGAGAGACCGTCACCTCGTTGCCGCCCCAGGTGATGCTGCCCATGAGCAGGGTGGCGAGGGGGACGAGGACGACGGCAGAGAGCTTGCGAAGGGTGGGGGTCATTTCTTGCTCCGGATACAGGGGCGCCGGCCGTGGAAGCGGGGGCACTACGCCACCGCACCCAGCCGACTGATTTCGACTTGGATTGCCTCGCGACCGCACCAAGGGGTCACGCCCATGCGGACGCTCTTCGCTTGGAGTCCGATGGAGCCAGAGTAGATCAATCCCGCCTTGGGTCAAGCGGAAAAAACCTAGTTATTGCGAATACTTAAGTACGGTATCCGGGGCGCATCGGTGCGTCTTCGGGGCGGCCCGGGCCGGGCTCCGCGCGGGGTCCTACTCGAGGAAGTCGACGTCTCCCACGCGGAGGAAGAGGCGCACCTCGGTGCCGTCTCCCAGGGGGTCGCTCCCGCCGAGCACGAAGTTGTCCGCCTGGCGCCAGAACACGGTGCAGCGACGTCCTCGCACGGCGCGGTCTGCGCCCTTGGACGGGGTGCCGTGGCGCATGAGCACCACGTCGGCCTCGGCGAGGATCCGCTCCACCTGCATCGGCGTCTCGAAGACGGCCGTCATCCAGCGCTCGTCCCAGCACTGATGCACGAGCAGCGCGCTCTCGTGTTCCAAGAGGGACGCCCCGAAGAGGTCGCGCTGGTAGAGCCGGTAGAAGGTCTCGTTGAGGTCGTCGAGGAAGACCGCCTTGAGGGGGCGGCCCCGTCGCGCGCGCTCGGGGCGCAGGCGACGCTCGATCGAGGTGATGACGGGATCCGGGCGCTGGGGGGTGGTCGTGCGCTCCAGGAATCGATACTCGGGGTAGAGCCCGCACAGCCACAGGGCCGGGCCGCTCCTCGACTCGGGGGCCCATCCGGGCACGGTCACGCAGGCGAGGGGGCGGAGCGTGGGCAGGATCGGGAAGGACACGAACGCGAAGTTCACGACCCCGAACAGCACCAGCGCCGCCACCGCGCCGCCCCTCACGCGCCTCCCGAGATCCAGGGCGCTCACGGCCACGAGGACCGCGACCAGCGGGAGCAGGGGGAGGACGTAGCGTTCGTCGTAGAGCCCGCGCAGGAAGCCCACGACGAGGACCGCGGGGAGCGTGAACCACCAGAAGGCGAGGTCGCGCTGCACGCGGCCCGTCGGGTCCTCGCACCCGTAGCGTCGCGCGAAGAACCACACGAAGGCGGCGAGGGCGATGAGGCTCCAGATCGGGCCCAGGGTGGACATCGCGGTGGCGTGGACGACGTCCCAGCTCGCGTCGCGCAGGTGGCCCCCGAAGTGGGCCGGGAGCTCCCCCAGGGCGCCGTTGCGGATGTGGTCCACCGCCGCGCCGGGCCAGGTCGCCTCCACGAGAGTCCGTCGGATCGCGGGGCCGCGGGGGCCCCACAGGAGCCACCCCGTCGCCGCGGCGCCGAAGGCCGCGAGTCCCCCGAGCTCGAGGAGCAGCCGCCGGCGTCCTCGGGCGAACCGGTCGGCCAGGAACGGCCGCGCGAGGACCCAGATCGGGCCCGCCAGGAACGCCAGCGCGTTCAGCTTGATGCTCGCCGCGAGCAGGAAACCCAGCCAGACCCCGGCCAGCGGCCAGGCGGGGCTCCGCTCCTCCCGGATCGCGCGCAGGGCGGCGAGCACCGCCACCACCGCCCACGTCACCGCCGCCGCGAGGGCGAGATCCAGCACGAAGACGCGGGTGTAGTTGAAGATCCCCGGCAGCAGCCCCACCACGACCGCGGCGACGAGCCCCGTCTGCTCCCGTCGATCCGGTCGGCCGAACTCCCAGCCGATGACGTAGACGCCGAAGAGCAGCAGCGGGATCAGGAGCGCCGCGCAGCCGAGGATCAGGCGCGCCGGGTGGAGCCCGGTGGCCGCCCCGAGGGCCGCCGCGACGCCGTACCACAGGCCTCCGTAGCGTTGGTTCTCGTCCGTCTCGGCCCGGAGCCGCAGCCCCTCGGCCCCCTCGCCGGCCGCCCGCGAGAGCTCCGACACCTGCGAGTAGTGGAAGGCCGCGTCGGTGTACTGCACGCCCTCGTCGAGGCGGAGCCACCCCGCGGTGACGACCAGGTGCGCGGCCGCGAGCGCGAGCAGCGCGAAGAGGATCCGGTGGCTCATCGGGGGCTCAGGGGGTCTTCTCGGGCGCGTCCGCCTCCCGAGGGGTCACGGCGACCAGCGGTCGGCTCGCGTCCGGCAGCCACACGCTGAGCCCGGCCGCGGGCAGCGCGTCGACGGCCCCCGCCCAGACGGCGCGGATCGCGCGGGGGACCAGCTGCTTGGGGTCCTCGGGCGCGGGGGGGCAGGGGTTGGTGGGCACGAGATCGACCCGCCCGTGCACGTCGGGCCCCTTCATCTCCATGCGGATGTCGTTGCAGGTGGTCATCCACTCGAACACCACCCACACGGGCTCGCCCACGCGCGGCCTCAGGGGGATGGTCGTGGCGCGTCGCCCCTCGTCGTCCGCCTGGCCGCGTCGCGCCGCCCCCGAGCCCACGGCGATGCGGAAGGCGACGTCGCGGATCTTGCCGTCTCGGCGCAGCAGGTAGGACGCGCCGAGGGTGCTCGCGGCGATGTGCGCGCGGGGCTTGAGCTCGTTGAGGAAGCGTCCGTAGATGGCGCGGCCCTCGTCGAAGGGCAGCTCGGCCGAGGCGACCATCTCGAGGATCTCCCGGCAGGGCCCGTCCGCCCCCCGGCACGCCCCCGCGACCAGCTCCCCGAGCTTCTCGAGCTCGGCCGCCCGGAAGGTCTCGGCGCCGGGCCGCGCGGTCGGCGGATCCGTGTCGCTCGCCTTCCCGAGGCGGTTCACGACCTCCTGGGCGTCGGTGACGCGCCGCTGCTGGATCTCCACCGGCTCGTCGCCGACCCGCGCGCGCGGCGTCTCCTTCTCCCGGATCGCCGTCGGGACCGACGTCACCGCGTCCACGGGGGCGGGCGTGGGGCTCTCCACGCGCCCGTCCGGGCACCCCGAGCCCCAGAGGATGAGGGCGAGGACCCCGGCGAGGATCGCGATGGCGAGTCTCGGCATGACTCGAAGGGTACACGGCCCGCCCACGGCGCCGCCCCGGAGCGGGGTGCTGCTACCATTCGAAGGTGAGTCGCCCGCGCATTCATGGCTGGGCCTCCCGGGCCGGAATCGCCGCCGCCGCTTCGGTTCTCGGTGCAGGGCTCCCTCTTCCCTCCGCGAACGCGGGCGGGCTCGCCCCTCGCCCGGGTCCGCCCCAGGATCCGGACCTCGTGGCGCAGGCGATCGCGCGGTCGTCCGCGCCCGCAGGCACGACCCGCAGCTATGCGCTGGGGGCGCGCTTCCTGGGGGACCTGGACGGCGACGGGAACGACGACTTCGTGGTCCAGGCGGCGGTGGATGAGGAGCTGTACCTCTTCTTCGGGGACGCCGCGTGGGCGGACGGCGACGGCGCGGGCGGCCCGGCGGCCTTGGATCCCGAGGGCGCCTCGACCGTGGCGCTCCCCCAGGGCTGCCGTCGGAACGACGACCGCGTACACGTGGCGCCCCTGGGAGACATCAACGATGACGGCCGCGCCGACTTCGGGGTGGGCTGCCTCAACCACGTCGGTGAGCTCGCCGGCGAGTACATCGAGGGGGCGGTCGCCATCTACCTGGGCCGCGAGGCGTGGCCGGAGGTCGTGGCGGCGCCGGACGGGATCCTGTGGGGCTCCGCGCCCACGCTGGTCGGGCACGTGGTCCAGGGGGACAAGCTCGGCGTCGAGGTCGTGGGCGTGGGAGACCTGGACGACGACGGCTTCGACGACTTCGCGGCCACGGCCGAGCCCTGGACCGACGAGGATCGGGTGCCGCTGTACCTGTTCCGCGGGGGACCGTCGCCCCTGCTCGCGCTCGAGGACGCGACCGACGCGTCCTGGTGGATCCGCGGCGACTTCGACGTGCGCTGCCTGGGCCCCCTGAGCGTCGCGGGCCTCGGCGACGTGGACGGCCGCGGTCGAGCCGATCTGGCCGTGTCCTGCCCCGAGCAGCCGCCCCTCGTCGATCCGAACGACCCCGAGCACGTGCCCAACCGCATCGACATCGCCTACAGCGTGTTCCTGGGCGAGGAGCTGACGGCGCAGCCCGAGGGCCCGCTCACGTTCGACGACCGGGACCTGGAGGTCCTGAGCGGCAGCAGCCTCGGGCCGCGCGCGAGCGCTCACGCGGCGGTCGGCGACCTCGACAGCGACGGGATCGACGACTTCGGCTACCCGATGTTCCTCCCCCTGTCGGACGACATCGGCGTGCGGTTCATCCAGGGGCACGGCCCGCCGTGGACCAACGTCCAGCCCCTCACGTCCTGGGCGGGTTGGATCCATGAGGGCGACTTCACCGGCCCCTCGGCCGTCGACTTCGCCGTGGCCACGGACTTCACCGGCGACGACCGGCCCGAGGTGTGGCTGCGGTACGGCGAGGGCGCGGCGTCGAGGATCGCGCTGATCCCCGAGGTGGACGTGCAGATCTGGGCGGACTCGGACGTGCCCCCCGCGATCGTCTCCTTCACCCCCCCGGGCGGCGTGGACGTCCCCGACCCGGCCCGGTTCGGGCTCGCGGGGACAGGCGACGTGGACGGCGACGGCGCCGCGGACCTGGTGCTGTCGTCCGGCTGGGTGGGCGACGACTGCGACGTCGACGCCTGCGGCGGCGTGTGGGTGATCCTGTGCCGGGACGGCGACGGCGACGGGGCCTCGGCGTGCACGGGTGACTGCGACGACGGGGACGCGGCGATCGGGCCGTTCGTTCCGGAGCTGTGCGACTCCGTGGACCACGACTGCGACGGCGACACCGGCGAGGTGGACGGCGACGGGGACGGCGTGCTGGCCTGCGAGGGCGACTGCGACGACGAGGACCCCGAGCGCTTCCCGGGGGCCGAGGAGACCTGCGACTCGGCGGCCGACCTCGACTGCGACGGGCTCCTCCCGGGCGACGACGAGGACGGGGACGGGGTCTTCAACTGCGTGGACTGTCAGCCCCACCTCGCCGCCCTCGCGCCGGGGACGATCGAGGTGTGCGACGGCCTCGACAACGACTGCGACGGCTCGCTCCCCCGCGACGAGGTCGACGTGGACGGCGACGGCACGCCCGCCTGCGCGGACGAGAACGGGGTGTTCGACTGCGACGACGGGGATCCCCTCATCGGCCCTCATCGCCACGAGGACTGCGGCAACGGCATCGACGACGACTGCGACGGCGCGATCGACGTGGCGCGGGACGCCGACGGGGACGGCGTGACGACCTGCGACGGCGACTGCGACGACGGCGCCGCCGACGTGTTCCCGGGCGCCCCCGAGTTCCCGGCGGGCACCGTCGCGGGCGCCTGCGACGGCCTGGACAACGACTGCAACGGCGTGGTGGACGACCCACGAGACGTGGACGGCGACGGGGTCCACCCCTGCGGCGGCGACTGCGACGAGACCGATCCGGAGGTGCACGCGGGGGCGGTGGGGGTCTGCACCGGCGAGGACGCCAACTGCGACTTCATCTCGGACCTCGACGACGTGGACGGCGACGGCTGGTCGGCGTGCGCGGGCGACTGCGACGACGGGGCGGCGGGGGTCTCGCCGGGCGCGACCGAGTACTGCGACCGCATCGACAACGACTGCGACGGCACCGTCGACCTCGAGTTCGACGTGGACGGCGACGGGTGGGCGGGCTGCCACGGGGACTGCGCCGATCAGGACGCGAACCGCTCGCCCCAGGCGGTCGAGCCGATCTGCGGGGACAACGTCGACAGCGACTGCGACCGCCTGGCGGACGCCACCGACCCGGACTGCGTCGCTGCGGTCCCGCCGCCGGACCCGGAGCCTCGCCCCTACGGCCTCGCCTGCGCGGGGTGCGCCTCGTCCGTGACCGCGGCCGATGCGCCGCCCGCCGGCCTCGCCCTGCTGCTGCTCCTCGCCGCGCGACGTCGTCGCCCCCCTCGCTCGGTCCGATCCCGTCCCCCGCGGGTCGCGGCGGGGCTCGTGCTGACGTGCGCGTCCCTCTTCGCCCTGCCCGCCCAGGCCGCGCCGAAGGGGGAGCGGGGTCTGGTCGTCTACACCGCGGACACCCCGGATCTGCGCTACCAGGTCGAAGCGCGGGAGCGGGTGCCGGAGCTGGACGCGACCGACATCCTCCACACCACCGAGTTCCTCCAGTCCGTCGACGGCAACCTCCTCATCGAGGGCGCCGCGAGGGTGCGGCCCTGCGGCGGCGGCCCGGGGCCGCGGCTTCGGTCGGTGGCCGGTCAGGTCCTCGATCAGCTCATCGGCCTCGACCATCGCGGCGCCGAGGCGCTGATCTCCACGACGCTCGAGGACCTGCCCTGCCTCCGGGAGCCGCTCCCTCGTCGACTCCTCCCGGACCTCCTCTTCTATCGCGCCGTCGCCCACCACTCGCTGGGCGACCTCGACCTCGCCGAGCAGGCCTTCCGTCGGCTGCTCGCGGTTCAGCACGACTACCCCGGCGATCGGAACTTCCCCCCGTCCGTGGGCGAGCAGCTGGAGCGGGTGCGGGCGCGGGTGCCGGCCGAGGCGACCGTCCCCCTGCAGGGGTTCGTGACCCCGGGCACCGAGCTCCGCGTGGACGGGACCGAGGTGGACGTCTCACGGGGTCCGGTGAAGGTCCGCCCCGGCGTGCACGTACTGCAGATGACCCGCGGCCGCGCGACGTTCACGGCCGAGGTCGACCTCCGAGACGACGACGCCCCCGTCGCGCTGCTCGCCGCGGACCGCCTGCGCGCCCTCCGAGCTCCCGGCATCCACCCCGGCGCCCGGGCCTACGCCGCGGCGCTGTCCCGCGAGGCCTTGCTCGACGGCTCGGTGGACGTGGTCGCGTGGGTGGATCTGGACCTCGACTCCGGGGCCGTGTGGATGTACCGCGCGAGCACGGACCTCTTCTCGTTCGAGGGGGACCTCGGGCTGACGAAGCGTCGAGGAGGTCCCGCGGTGGCCACCCGCCCGGCTCCGGCGCGACCGGCCCCGACAGGAACGGCGGCGGGCGAGCCCACGCCCCGGGGCGGCTCCATGGTCCGGACGACGCCCAGGACCTCGGGGCCCACCCGGGAAGACGACGTCCGCCTCCGCGTCGGCGCCGGGGTGGTCGTGCTCGCGCCCTTCGTCTACGCCCGCGTCCCCGTGGACGCCGGGATCCGTTTGGTGTCGGGGCTCTTCGTGGACGTGGGCGTCGCGGTCTCCGTCTCGCCCACCGAGACCTACGGCCCCGTCTTTCTCCCGGCGGTGGAGATCGGGGCCTCGTACCGCTTCGAGCTGCCGGTGGTCCAGCCCCGGGTCGGGGGCGCGGCCGTGATCGCCGTCGACTCCTCCGAGGGCACGATCGGGGCGCGACCGGGCTTCCTCGTGCGCGGGGGAGCGGACTTCACCCCGGCGGGTCCGCTGCTGCTCGGGTTCGACGTGCAGGCCGGCATCTCCGGCGCGGCCTTCCGGTTCGCCGTGACCGGGGGCGCAGGGGTCCGGTTTTGACCCTGCGTCCCGGCTTCTGGTCGGCCGTGCTCGCGGTGTCGCTGCTCCTGGGGGCGGGCGAGGCGTGGGGTCAGAGCGCCCGTGAGCCCCTGGACCTGCCGGCCGGCGGCTGGACCACCACCGACACCGGCCTCGTCCCGTTCTCTCCGCGAGACATGCGCGGGGGAGCGGGCCTCAACCTCGAGGACGGAGACTGGCAGGAGACGCGCCTTCCAGGGCTGTGGCACCGGTCGATGGACGAGCTCCCCGACGCGGCGTGGTACCGCATCCATCTGCGCGCGGGCTGGGAACCGGGGACCGATCACGCGGTCCTGCTGCCTCCGATCTACGGGGCTTGGGCGGCCTTCCTGAACGGGCGGAGGATCGGCGGGTCCGGCACGTTCTCGGACGTCTCGGCTCCGAGCGAGGAGCGCTCCCACCTCCTGCGGCTCCCCTGGCTCCAACAGGGCGACAACGTCCTGTCGATCAAGGCGGAGCCCTACGGTCGGTGGGGCGGCATCGCGGGCCCGGTCCGCGTGGGCAGCTTCTCGTCCCTGTCCCGGCACGCGCAGGTTCGAGACCTCGTGTCGTCCGGCGTCTGCCTCCTGTTCCTGGGGCTCTTCTTCTTCCAGGGGGCGCTGTTCGCGGCGGCGCCGAGGGACCGGGCCCCCCTGTGGTTCGGGCTGACGGCGGCGGCCGGGGCGCTGTACGTGTTCGGCGCGTACGACTTCTACTACCTCGTGGCGGAGGACACGGAGTTCAAGCTCCGCATCAAGGTTCTGGGGCTGTACGGGGCTCACGCGGCGGCGATCGTCTACGCGGCGGAGCTCCTCAACGCCCCGGGGCGCTGGACCGCCTACAGCCTCGTGAGCGTGGCGACGGCGGGCATGGCGGTGGCCGCGGGCGGCTCGGTCACGGCAGTGCAGTCGGCGGCGGGGGCGGTGTGGCTGCTCACGTTCCCCGCGCTCGCGTGGACGGTCTGGCTCGCGGGCCGCCTCCCCCTGCGGTCGCCGATCGTGCGGACGGGCGCGCGGGCCGGCCTCGTGGGGCTGATGATCGCCCTCGGGTACGACGTGTGGGTCGGCGCCTTGGAGGTGCGCGGCGCGGGCGTCTTCGAGTACGCGTTCGTGCCGTTCTGCGCGACCCTGCTCGGCGCCCTGGCCATCGAACACGCGATCCTGCGGGCGGGGGCGGCGCGGGTCCTCGCGGCCGATCGCGACGGCGTCGTCGTCACCGACCATCACGGGGTGGTGAGCCTCATCAACCCCGCCATGTCGGAGCTGCTCGGGAGGCGCCCGTCGGAGCTCGAGGGGGCCGCGATCACGGCCCGGCTCCTGGGCGCGAGCCGCCCCGCCGTCTCGGAGACGATCCGCAAGCTGGCCGCCGCCGAGGGCCGCCCGGTCCTCGAGACGTACGAGGTCATGCTCGACGTGGCCGAGGGCGCGGTGCAGGCCGAGATTCAAGCGACGAACCTCGACGAGGAGCGGATCCTCCTGTCGTTCCGGGACCTCTCCGAGCGTCGTCGCCTCGAGGCCGAGGTGGCCCGAGCCCAGCGGCTGGACTCCCTGGGCATGCTCGCGGGCGGCATCGCCCACGACTTCAACAACCTCCTGGCGGGCATCCTCGTGAGCGCCGGGGAGATGCAGCGCGACGGGGAGCAGCGCGTCGGCGGCGCAGACGAGCGCATCGTGTCCATCGCCGAGGAGGCCCGGCGCGGCGGCGCGCTCACCGAGCGGCTCCTTCAGTTCGCGCGCGGGCGTCAGTCCCACCCGGTCGGGGTCGATCTCGAGTCGTCGGTGCCGGACATGGTCGATCTGCTCGCCCGCACGTTGGGGCGGAACATCGAGTGGAAGATCGAGGTCGTGGCGGGCGAGACCGGCGTCGCCATCGACGAGGGCGAGCTCGAGCAGATCCTCATGAACCTGTGCGTGAACGCCCGCGACGCGATGGCGCCGAGGGGCGGGACGGTGGTCGTGCGGGTCGAGGACGCGGGACCCGAGGAGGTGGCGCTGGTGGTCCGCGACGCGGGTCGCGGCATCCCCCCGGAGCTGCTCGATCGTGTCTACGAGCCGTTCGTGACGACCAAGGGGTCGGGGTCGGGGACGGGCCTCGGTCTCGCCGTCGTGCACGGGATCGTGCGACGCAGGGGCGGCGAGATCGACATCCAGTCCGAGGTGGGGAAGGGGACCCAGGTGCGCGTCCGCCTGCCCCTCATGGAGGGCGACGTCACCGAGAGCACGACCGTCGCGGTCGCCGAGGACGACCTGCCCGTCGTGGTGGGGACGCGGCTCCTGCTGGTGGACGACGAGGACACCCTCCGCACCTTCCTGGCGAAGGCCCTCGAGGCCCGGGGGTTCCGTGTCACCGCCCTCAGCGGCGGGCGCGAGGCCGTCGAGTGGCTCGGCCGGCAGGGCGTCGCCGCCCCCGTCGACGTGGTGGTGATGGACATGATGATGCCGGGGATCGACGGCGGCGAGGCCACCCGGGCGCTCCGGGAGCGCTGGGCCGGGTTGCCGGTGGTGATCTCGAGCGGCTACACCGGCCGGGAGGACATCAGCGAGCTGCGGGAGTCGGGGCCCACCGAGGTGCTCCGGAAGCCCTACCGCGTGGACGACCTGATCGAGGTGGTGCGCGCGGTCCGCGGCGCGAGCGAAGGCCCCGCGCCCAAGGACGACCTCACTCCTCGAAAAGAGACTTCAGCCGCTTCGTGATCGACGCCTCGAGGCGATCGGCGTCCACGCCGGCGGCCCGGGCCATCATCCCCAGCTTCAACGTCAGGTCGACCATGTCGGCGGTGACGTCGATGCCTCCCGACACCGCCATCCCCTTGATCTTCGCCCTCGCGCCCTTCCAGTCGAGGGTCACGCCGTACTTGGACATGGCGGTCTCGAAGTCGGCGAGGCGCGACTTGGCCTCATCGGTGGACAGGGAGTGGGGCTGCTTGACGCGGATGGTCGACATCGGCTCCTCGGGGGCTACTCGACGGGGGGGACGCCGAGCTGCCCGATGCGTGCCCGGGCGATGTCCGGGCGGTCGGTGATCACGCCGTTCACCCCGGCGCTGATGGCCCCCAGGATGGTGTCGGCGTCGTTGACGGTGAACATGAAGACGGGCATGCCGTAGGACTGCATGTTGCTCACGAAGCGGCCTCGCTTGAGGTCGAAGGGCGACGACTCGTGGGGCACGACGGCGATGTCTCCGACGTCGCAGGGCACGCCCCCGAAGGGCAACAGGTCCTCGCCCGCGAAGCAGCGGGTCCCGGCCGCGCTCATGGCGATGCAGGCGTTCTCGGGAGCGAGGACGCGCAGCTCCTCGACCTCAGCGTCGTGGAAGGTGAGGAAGCAGCTGCGGTCGAACGCGTCGAACTCCTCGACCAGCGCCACCAGGGGCTCGAGGATCGGGTCCTCGTGCTGCTTGATCTCGAGCACGAAGCGGCGCCCCGGGAACTCCTCGAAGACCTCCCGCAGGGTGGGGATGACGACGCCCGCGTTCCGGTAGGAGTGCTCGTCGTTCAGGTCCGCGAAGCAGTACCCGGCGTCGAACGACTGCACCTCGGCGAGGGTCATGTCGTGGATGAACTCGGTGCCGTTGGAGCCCGCTTCGGACGGGTCCTGCTCGATGTCGCAGCCGTTCCCTTCGCCGGTCGTGCGGTCGATCGTGCGGTCGTGGCTCACGACGAGGACGCCGTCGGACGTCGAGTGAAGGTCGATCTCGATGACCTCCGCTTCCACGTCCGGGTCCCCGGCCCGGTGGAGGGCGGGCATCGTGTTCTCGGGGGCCAGGTGGGCGCCTCCGCGGTGGGCGACGACGACGGTTCGGTCCGACGGCAGCCACTGGACGAACGGCGAGTCCTCGATCGGGGTGCAGCCGCTCAGGACGACGGCGCAGACGACGGCGAAGTGCCTCACTCGCCACCCCCCGGCAGGACCTGCTTGCGGTAGCCGGTGACCCCGAACTGCAGGATCGCGCCCGCGCCCAGCAGGGTGAACTCCCGGGACCCGTTGGCGCCCCCCCAGACCTCGACGATCGGCTCGAGGGCCACGAACACGCCGATCTCCCGCTGGGGGCCGAGGTACTCGAACCCGAGGCGAGCGCCCACGGCCGCCCCGCCCATGCCGTGGTTGGGAGACGCCCCCACGCGCAGCCCCACGAGGGGACCCACCAGCGGGCGGATCGCGTGGTTGCCGACCGCGCACTTGCAGTCGGTGGCGAGGAGGATCGCGTCGACCTCGAGGTGGAACACACGACGCAGGGCGGCGTGCACCAGCGTGGCGAGGAGCGGACTGCGCACCCGAAGCTGGCCGTGGATCCCCGGGGGCACCGTGACGATCTCGAGCGACGGCAGGTTCACGCGCGGGGTGGTGCCCGGGGCCGGGTCGTACGCGAACACGCCGACGCCCATGGAGGCGCCCGCGCCCGCGCGGGAGGTGTGGTCGGGACCCGGCGCCGGGGCGGGCAGGTCGAAGGGACCCACGGTGTCGCCCGGAGCCTCGTCCGGGGCGGGTTGTTCGGCGGGCGGATCCGACTCATTCGCCGCCCCGTCGGTCTCCTCCGCCCACGCCGGAGAGGCGAGCAGGAGGGCGAGGAGGCAGGGGGCCGCGCGACGGAGGAGGGTGGGGCGCACGGGCGGAGTATGCAGGTTCGGCGGGCGGGGCGGAACGGGCCGGCACAGGGGCTGCAACACGTGAGGACCGCCGGGTGCTCCGGCCCCGAGGAGAGTCGCATGCAGCCCCATCCGATCCCCGTCCTCACCGCCCTCATCGCCGTCCTCGTCGGCGTCCCCGGGGCCGCTGCCGCGGACGCGGCAGCAGAGTCGACGATCGACGCACTGAGCCCCATCCTGGGCCCCGCCGCGCCCCCCGAGACGGCGGTCGAAGGACCCGTCCATGCCTCCTCCGAGGCCCCCGCCCCCGACGCCGCTTGGGGCGAGTTCCTGCAGGGTCTGAACGAGTCGGTCGCCGTCGAGAACCCGACGAACCCTGCCGGCACCGCCGTCGACGGCCCGTCGATGCCCGCCGAGTCGGCCCGCGGCGTGGCCTTCCTCGCCCTCTTCCTCCTCCTCGGGATGCTGGCGCACCCCCGCACTCGAGGCCTCGTGTTGGCGCGCCTGGGCCGTGCGCCCGCGCTCCCCGACGTGGACGCCGGGGCCATCGAGATCCTCGCCCGGCGCGAGCTCGGGGGCGGCCGTCGGCTCGTGACCGTCACCGTGGACCAGCGTCGCCTGCTAATCGGCGTCGGCCCCCAGCGCATCGAGGTGCTCGACCGTTGGATCCCCGGCGCCCCCGCCCTCGCCGAGGCGACCGTGCTCGCCGACGAAGCCGCCGCGCCGATCCTGGTCGAGCCGCCCGCCGCCGCGCCGCCCGACGACGAGCCCGCCCCCGTCGAGCCCGCGGCCGTGGACTCCGCGCCCGTCGAGCCCGCGCCCACGCCGCAGGTCGCCGAGCTGCTCGCCGCCTGGCGGAAGGCCTCCACGCAGGTCGTGCCCCCGACGGCGACGGACCTGACCCGCTTCGCCGCCGAGAAGGACGAGTCGGAGACGCCGTGGTGGCTCGACGGCGCCGACGACGACGAGCGCGATCGCCTCCTCTCCGCCGCGCAAGAGCCGCAGATGCGGGCCCCTGCGCCGCCGCCCCCCATCCCCGTCGCCAGCCCCGCCGCGTCCGTGCTCGCCCGCCTCCGCTCGAGCCGCGTCGCCGCCGAAGCCGCCGAGGCACGCGCGCAGGCGCCCCGCAAGAAGGTCGCCGGGGGCGGTCGTCGGGCCGCGCTCCTGGTGCTGCTCTTCGCCGTCGCCATGCTGCTGCCCCTGCTGAGCGGCCTCGGCGACGCGCTCGCCGCCGAGATCCCCGACGCGGCTCTGAAGGTCGACCTGGGTGACGGTGCGGGCGCCGCCTCGGCGGTGAAGCTGCTCGTCACGCTGACGTTCCTGGCCGTCCTCCCCGCCCTCGTCCTGTCCATGACGTCGTTCACCCGCCTCATCGTCGTCTTCTCGATGCTGCGCCAGGCGCTCGCCGTCCAGCAGGCTCCCCCGAACCAGATCCTCATCGGCCTCGCGCTGTTCCTGACCTGGTTCATCATGGGCCCGACCTTCGAGCGGGTGAACGAGCACGCGGTCGCCCCCTACATGGACGGGCAGATGACCGAGGTCGAGGCCGTCGAGGCCGCGATGGTGCCGATGCGCGAGTTCATGCTCCGCAACACCCGCCCCACCGACCTCGCGCTGTTCCTCCAGGTGAGCCGCTCCGAGCGCCCCGCGACGCGCGCCGAGGTGCCCACCCGAGTGCTCGTCCCCGCCTTCCTCATCAGCGAGCTGAAGACGGCGTTCCAGATCGGCTTTCTCATCTACATCCCGTTCCTGGTCATCGATCTCGTGGTCAGCACCGTCCTCCTCGCGATGGGGATGATGGTGCTCCCACCGGTCGTGATCTCGCTGCCCTTCAAGCTGCTCTTGTTCGTCTTCGTCGACGGCTGGAACCTGCTCGCGGGCTCCCTCGTGAAGGGGTTCGCGTAATGGACGCCGACTTCGTCGTGGCCCTGCTCCAGCAGAGCGTCCACACCACCCTCCGCCTCGCCGGACCGCTCCTGATCCTGTCCATGGCCGTCGGCCTCGTGGTCTCGGTCGTGCAGGCGGCCACCCAGATCCAGGAGATGACGCTGGTGTTCGTCCCCAAGATGCTCGCCGTGTTCTTCGGGACCGTCGTCTTCGGGGCCTTCATGCTCGAGACGCTCGCGGGGTTCACGCGGATGATCTTCGACCTGGTCTCGGTCGCCGGCGCCTGACGGAATGAGCACCGTCTCCGTCGGGATCGATCTCTCGACCGACCTGTTCGCGGCCCTCGCGGCCTTCGTGCGGGTCGGCGCGACGATCCAATCGATGGTGCTCTTCTCCATGCGCGGCGTGCCCATCCCCGTGCGGGTGGGCCTGGCGGCGCTGCTCTCGATCATCATCCTGCCCGTGCTGCCGGACCGGCCGGACCTCGTGTCCTGGGAGCCCGCCGGCCTGGGCGTCGCGCTCGCAGGGGAGGCGCTGCTGGGCGTCTTCCTGGGTACCTCCACGCGCATCCTGTTCGCCTTCATCGACCTCGCGGGCACCCTCATCGGGATCAACGCGGGCCTCGCCGTGGCGCAGCAGTTCGACCCCGTCTCCCAGGGCCAGAGCCTGGTCGTCACCCGCATGGTCCAGATCGCCGGGATGATGGTGTTCCTGGCCGCGGACCTGCACCACCAGGTGTTCCTGGGCCTCTTCGACACGTTCCTGGTGGCGCCCCCGGGCACGGGCCTGCCGCTGGCGTCGGCGGGGATGGGGCTGTCCAACGAGTTCGGGCGTCTGTTCCTCGACGCGGTCCGCATCTCGATGCCGGTCATCGGCGCGGTGATGTTCCTGAACGTCGTGGCGTCCCTCGTCACGCGGTTCGCCCAGCAGATGAACATCTACTTCTCGGTGGGTCTGGCCGTGAACGCGGCGGTCGGCCTGATCGCGGCCGCGCCCGCCCTCGAGGAGGTCGCCTCGCTCCTCATCCGCATCGGCGGGACCCTGCGCCCCATGCTGCGCGCGTTCGCCACGCCCGCGGGGTTCTGAGGTGTCGGAGCAGAACACCGGCCAGGAAAAGACCGAAGAACCCACCCCGAAACGGCGTGAGGACTTCCGCAAGAAGGGCAAGACGGCGAACAGCCGCGAGCTCACGTCGGTGGGGGTGCTCGCGGCCGCGGCCCTGGGCATCGCGGCGGGCTGGGACCGGACGGTCGAGGGGTGCGCGGCCCTGACCACCCAGATGCTCGGCCCGGCCGCCGCGGACCCAGAGATGTACCTGGGCGCGTCGCCGCTCCCCTTGATGTTCGACGCCGCGGGGAAGGTGATGCTGTGGGCGGCTCCGCCCGTGCTGGCGGCGGCCGCGGCGGGCTTCCTGCTCACCGTGAGCCAGGTCGGCCTGCACTGGTCCGGCGAGGCGATGAAGCCCGACATCAACCGCTTCAACCCCATCACCGGTCTGCAGAACAAGCTGTTCTCGGCGCAGGCCGTGGCGGAGTGGGTCAAGGCGATGCTGAAGGTCGCGGTGGTGGGGCTCGTGGCGCGGCACATCATCGTGACCCGGTTCCCGGACCTCGTGGTGCTCGCTCGCCTGCCGCTGGCGGAGTCCCTCGCCTGGACGGGCGGCACCATGGCCTCCCTCGCCGCGCTGGTCCTGCTCGCCATGGGCCTGCCCGCCGTCGCCGACGTGGCCTGGTCGCGCTACCAGCTGCTCAAGCAGATGCGGATGACGCGCGAGGAGGTCAAGAAGGAGAGCAAGGAGGACACGGGCGATCCCCACGTGAAGGCCCGCGTCCGTCGAATCATGATGGAGATGTCCCGCAACCGGATGGTGGCGGCCGTGTCCGAGGCCACGGTGGTCATCACGAACCCGAGCCACTACTCGGTCGCGCTCAAGTACGAGCTCGGCAGCGGCCTCCCCCCCATCGTCGTGGCCAAGGGCGTGGATTCGAAAGCGAAGAAGATCAAGGACTTGGCGCGCAGCAAGGGAATTCCTCGCGTCGAGAATCGACCTCTGGCACGGGCCTTGTATGCCTCATGTCGTGAAGGGTCGACGGTGCCTACGCACCTGTTCGACGCGGTCGCCGAAGTCCTCGCTTTCGTCTTCTCCCTGCGTGATCGGCACCGGGGGACCAGAGCCAGGAGACCGTCGGCGACCTGACGGAGGCCGGCGGAATGTCGACACGGAACGGAAGCGCGGGACTGGCGGACCTCCTGGCCGGGGGCAAGCGCGAGATTCTGGTCACCCTGTGCATCGTCGGCGCGCTCGGGCTGCTGATCGTCCCGCTCTCGCCCGGCTTCCTCGACCTCCTCCTCGCCGTCTCCATCGCCTTCTCGCTGGTCGTCTTCCTCGTCTCCTTCTACGTGCGCGACCCCATGGAGTTCACCGTCTTCCCGGTGCTGCTCCTGGTGTCGACGGTCTTCCGCCTCAGCCTGAACATCAGCTCGACGCGGCTGATCCTCTCGTCGGGCGACGGGGGCACCGCGGCCGCGGGCCGGATCATCGAGACGTTCGGCGCCCTCGTGGCCCGCGGCGACTTCGCCATCGGGCTCGTGATCTTCATCATCCTGATCATCATCAACTTCGTGGTGGTGACGAAGGGCGCGGGGCGCATCGCCGAGGTCGCGGCGCGCTTCACCCTCGACGCGATGCCCGGCAAGCAGATGGCGATCGACGCCGACCTCAACGCCGGCCTCATCGGCGAGGCCGAGGCCCGGGACCGTCGCCAGGCGGTCACCCTCGAGGCCGACTTCCACGGCGCCATGGACGGCGCGAGCAAGTTCATCCGCGGCGACGCCATCGCGGGGATGCTCGTCACGGCCATCAACCTGGTCGGCGGCCTGTTCATCGGGGTCGTGCAGGGCGGCATGACCGCGTCGGAGGCGGCGCGCACCTACTCCGTCCTGACGATCGGTGACGGCCTGGTCTCCCAGGTCCCCGCCCTCGTCATCTCCATCTCCTCGGCGATGCTGGTCACCCGGGTGGCGAGCAGCGGCAAGGCGAAGCTCCAAGACGATCTCAGCACCCAGCTCCTCGGCTCGCCGAGGGTCCTGTGGGTCGCCGCGGCCATCCTCGTGCCCTTCGCCTTCGCGGGCGGCGGCGCCATGGCCGGGCCCTTCCTGGGCATCGCCGCCTGCCTCGGGGCGGCGGCCTGGTTCGGGGTGGACGGCCCGGACGAAGAGAACGACTCCTCCCCCTCGGCGGCGGCCTCGCCCAGCGCGGACGATGAGGGCGGCGACCTGCTCGAGACCCTCGAGATCCTCGAGCTGGAGGTCGGCTTCGACCTGATCCCCCTGGTGGACGAGCGCAAGGGCGGCGAGCTCATGCGCCGCATCAAGCGCATCCGACGCACCTTCGCCCGCACGCTCGGCATCGTCGTGCCGCCCATCCAGGTGCGGGACAACCTGCAGCTGCGGGCGGACCGCTACTCGATCCTGCTGCGGGGCACCGAGGTCGCCTCGGGGGAGCTCAAGCCCGGCCGCCTCCTCGCGATCCTGGCGGGGGGCGACCCGGCCGACGTGCCCGGCCTCCCCGGCAAGGAGCCCGCGTTCGATCTGCCCGCCGTCTGGATCCGCCCCGAAGACCGCACCAAGGCCGAGATCGCGGGCTGCACGATCGCCGATCCGCAGACCGTCCTCGGCACGCACCTCTCGGAGGTCCTCAAGTCCCATGCCTCCGACCTGCTCGGTCGACAGGAGGTCCAGCACCTCATCGACCGCGTCGCGGGCACGCACCCCAAGGTCGTCGACGAGCTCGTCCCCAACCTGCTCCCGCTCGGGACCATCGTCGCCGTCCTGCGAAACCTCCTGCGCGAACATGTCTCGATCCGCGACCTGCTGACCGTCCTCGAGGCGCTCGCGGACGCGGCCCCGGACGTCCAGGACGCCGAGGCGCTCACGGAGCACGCGCGGCGCGCCCTGGCCCGTCAGATCGGGGCGCAGTACGCCGACGGCACGGGGACGCTCCACACGATCTCCCTGGCCCGCCCCGCCGAGCAGATGCTCCGCGAGGGTGTGCATCGCGAGGGCGGCCGCACCTTCCTGGTCCTCGACCCCAGCAAGCTCGTGGAGCTGAGGCGGCGCCTCTTCCGCGAGTTCGAGCGCCAGTCCCGCAGCGGGCGCGTCATCCCCGTGCTGCTGGCGCCCCCCGACCTTCGCCTCGCCCTGCGACGCCTCATCGAGGCCGAGCTCCCCCTGGTCGCCGTCCTGAGCACCGCCGAAGTCGGCGGCAGGGCGCGCGTCCGCCTCCTCGCCTCGGTGGCGATGTGACCCCCGGAGACTCCCCATGAGCCAGCAGACGTTCAAGGCCGCAACCGCCATGGCCGCGTTCGAGCGCATCCGCCTCCGCCTGGGGGACTCGGCCGCGATCCTGGAGGTCCGAGAGACGGCCGGGGGCGTGGAGGTCGTCGCCTCCGCGGGGCGCAGCCGGGTGGGCCGCAAGCTCCTCCAGCCGCCGCCGCCGAAGCCGAGGGCCGTGACGAACCCGGTGGGCGCCGCGCCGCCCCCCCCCAAGCAGACCGGATCGACGCCGGGGCGCTCCCCGTTCCTGCGCGTCGTGGGGGGGCGTCGAGTCCCCACCCCCATCGAGGAGCTGTTCCGCTCCCTGGACTTCCCCGACGCGGTGGCCTCGCGGCTCGCGTCCGTCGCGGGGACGGGCCCCCACGCGTGGGACCGGCTGCTCGGTTGGCTGGAGCGCACGCGCCCGGTCCGAGACATCGCCCCGCCCCCCGCCGGCTCACCGCTGTGCGTCGGCCTCATCGGGCCGCGCGGCGTGGGCCGCTCGACGGTCGCTCGAGGCCTCGCGGCGAGCGCGGCGATGTCGCACCCCGGCCGCGTGATCTGGGCCGAGGTGGGCTTCCCTGGTCGACGGCTCCCCCACCGTCACGATCTCGACGTCCCCATCGGCGTGGATCGTCGGACCGCCGACTCCCCGTCGGAGCTCCGCCAGGTGGGCCGCGACTACGACGACGTCGGCCTGATCGTCGTCGATCTGCCGGGCGTCGACGTCCACAAACCGGGAGAGATCGACGCCCTCACGCGGTACGTGACGACGGCCGGCCGGTCGTTCCGAGGAATCTCCTGGCACGTCGTGATTCCCGCGAGCTGGAGCGCACGGGAGAGCTGTCGTGCGATCCGAGCCCTCGAGCACCTCCGCCCCCATGGGGTCGCATGGACCTTTATTGACACCGTGGGCGATCCCGGCACGCCCGTTGCAACAGCAATGCGCACGGACCTGAGCCCGAGCTTCCTTCACGGGGACCGCACGGGCGACGGATCGACCAGCCGAGGGGCTTCCTGGGAGGAGCTCGTCGACTGGCTGCAGAGGGTCTCGATGCCGAGCCCCGACGAGGAACCGACGACCGAGTCGTCGCACGAGGAGAGCCGCTGATGACCATGGCGCCCCGCATCCCCGGAACCCTCCCGCTGACGGTCGCGATCAGCTCGGGCAAGGGCGGTGTCGGCAAGAGCCAGATCGCGGCGTGCCTCGCGTCCGCCCTGGGTCGCGACGGCCGCCGGGTGCTCTTGGTGGACACCGACGTGGGCGTCGGCGACCTCGCCATCCTCACCGGCACGGCCCCTCGCGGCGACCTCGGCCAGGTGGTGCGCGGGACGGCGACGGCGCGCGACGTCATCACCCCCGTCTCCGTGAGCGCAGGCGCCGTGGACCTGCTGGCCGCGCCCTCGGCCGGTCGTCACGGCGGCGACCTCTCCCCCGCGGAGCAGCTGGCGGTCGTCGAGGCGGTCGCCGACGCGGGCGCCGGGTACGACGTCGTGGTCGTGGACACGGGCGCGGGCGTCACCGCGAACCCCATGCTCTTCGCCGCCGCGTCCGACCGCATCCTGCTCGTCACCACGCCCGAGCCCACAGCCATCTTCGACGCCTATGCGGCCATCAAGGTCCTCTACCAGGCCCACCGCGTGTCCACGGTCGAGCTCCTCGTCAACGGCGTGACCAGCCGCAACGACGGCAAGCGCACCTACCGACGGCTGCTCTCCGTGGTCGAGGCCCACCTCCCCGTGAACCTCGTCTACTTCGGCGCCCTCGAAGACGACGACCGCGTGCGCCGCAGCGTGCACCAGCGCGTCCCCACGACCATCGCCTACCCCCACTCCGCCTATGCCCGCTCCGTCCGTCGCGTCGCCGACCGGCTGCTCGGGAGCGCCGCGCCGGTTCGTCCGTCCGTCGGCGTCCGCTTCTTCAAGGAAGGGCCTCGGGCCCTGGGAGCTGCCTCGTGAACATGACTCAGCGACTCGCCGGTTACCGACGCGCCCGAAACATCGTCGAGGGCGACGAGCCCCTCATCGACGGGATGACTCGGTACCAGCTCATCGAGAAGCACAGCCGCAAGGTGAGCTACATCGCGCGGCGCATCTCCGCCCGCCTCCCCGACCACGCGACGGTGGAGCTGGACGACCTCATCTCCGTCGGCTCGCTGGGCCTCCTGGACGCGCTCGACAAGTTCGATCCGTCCAAGGACACGAGCTTCGGGACGTACGTCGAGTTCCGAATCAAGGGCTCGATCCTGGACCACCTGCGCAGCCTGGATCCCGCGTCGCGCACCGTGCGTGAGAAGGCGAACCGCCTGCAGCGCACCATCCGGGACCTCGAGCTCAAGCTCCGCAGGCCCCCCGAGACCGCCGAGATCGCGGACGCCCTCGGCATGGAGATGAACGACTACAACAAGATGCTCGACGACGTGCGGTCGAACACCCTGGTGTCCTTCGACGCGCCCCGCAACGCGGGCGACGACAGCAGCGGCGGCACCCTGGGCGACACGATCCCGGGCGGCGGCTTCATCGCCCCGGACGAGGCCCTCAGCAAGCGCGAGGCCCTCGAGCACCTCGCCGAGGCCATCGAGACGTCCCTGCCCGAGCGCCATCGCCAGATCCTGTCGATGTACTACGAGCGGGGCATGAACATGAAGGAGATCGGCGCGGCCATGGGGGTGACCGAGTCGCGCGTCTGCCAGCTGCACTCCGAGTCCTGCGCGCGCCTGCGCGGCGCCCTGGCCGACTCCCTCCGCCCGGGCGAGCGCTTCCCCAAGAAGAAGCGCGCCCGTCGCGGCCGCCGGAAGTAGGACCTCATGGGCAACAACCTCTGGATCGGGACCGCCGCGGGCGCGGGCGCCATGCGCGCCCTCGACGTCGCCGCCAACAACCTGGCGAACGCGCAGACCACGGGCTTCAAGGCCGACCGCGCCGTGTTCTCGGTGAAGGCGGTCGAGGGCGCGGCGGGGCAGGACCCGTCGGCGGGCCTCATGGCCGCCACGGCGAGCCGCGTCGACACCACCGCCACGGACTTCTCCGCGGGCACGTCCATCCCCACCGACCAGCCCACCGACTTCGCCATCGAGGGCGAGGGCTTCTTCCACCTGCGCGACGACGCAGGAGACGAGTTCCTCACCCGGGACGGCGCCTTCCGCCTGGACGGCGAGGGCCGCCTCACGACGCGCGACGGCCTCCTGGTCCTCGGGACCGACGGCGGCGCGATCGAGGTGGCGGGGAGCGGCCTCGAGGTGGGCGTCGACGGCTCTGTGCGGGTCGCCGGCGCCGACGCGGGCACCCTCGCCGTCAAGGACGTGGCCGACCGGCGCGGCCTGACGAAGGTCGCCGGCACGCGGTTCGAGTTCGCGGGCGAGCTGATCGACGGCACCGGCGGCATCGCCCAGGGGCGGCTCGAGGGCAGCAACGTCGAGCCCGTCGGCGCCCTCGTGGAGCTGATCGCCCTGCAGCGGTACTACGAAGCCTTCCAGAAGAGCGCCCAGGCGGGCGACGACATGGACCAGCAGCTGGCGCAGCGCGTCGGCCGCAAGAACGACTGACCCGGAGGTAAGTGATGCGAGCCCTCTACACCGCCAAGACCGGAATGGCCGCGCAGCAGCTGCGGGTCGACAACATCGCGAACAACCTCGCGAACGTGAACACCGACGGCTTCAAGTCGACTCGCGCCGAGTTCGAGGACCTCTACTACGAGAAGGTCCGCGACTCCGGCGGCAAGACCGAAGGCGGCAAGGACCGCAGCGAGGGCGTCCAGATCGGCCACGGCAGCCGCACCGCGGCCCTGCGGCGCAGCTTCTCCCAGGGCGCCCCCCAGCCGACGGACAACCCCATGGACGTCGCGATCCAGGGCGACGGCTTCTTCAGGGTCGAGACGTCCGACGGCAAGGAGCTGTACACCCGCGACGGCCGCTTCCAGGTCGACTCCAGCGGCTCCCTCGTGACCCGCCAGGGCCACACGGTGGGCGGGATCACCATCCCCGAGGGCGCGATCATGTCCGTGGCCGACGACGGCGTCGTCACCGCGGGGATCCCCGGGGAAGAGGCGACCGAGGTCGGGCGCATCGAGCTGCACCGCTTCCAGAACCCGGGCGGCCTCGAGGCCCGGGGCGCGGGCCTGTACATGGCCACGGAGGCGAGCGGCCAGGCGAGCTCCGGCAACCCCGGCGAGGAGGGCTTCGGCTCGACCCTCGGCGGCTACGTCGAGGGCAGCAACGTGGACATCGCCAACGAGCTCATCGGGATGATCCTCGCCCAGCGCAGCTACGAGCTGACGAGCAAGGCGATCAACACCGCCGACGAGATGTACCAGACCACCAACAACCTGAGCCGGTGACCGACGTGCGCAGCCCCCTCTCCCTCCTCACGCCGGCGCTCACGCTCGCGCTCACGGTCCTCACGGTCGGCCCTGCCTCGGCGGGCAGCCTCGACCAGGGGCAGGTGCGCGACGCGATCGAGGCGGCGGCCCAGCGAAACCTGCCGGACACCGTCGTGCAGGTGGAGGCCCGCGACCTCAAGGTCTACGGCGACCTGGACGTGTCGGGCGAGGTGGAGCTGCGCGTGCTCGGGACCGGCGAGTGGCTCGGCCGCCAGCGGCTCGAGGTCGAGGTGACCGTCGCCGGAGCGACCGTCGGCACCGTACCCGCGTCCGTCGAGATCGTCGGCTTCGTGGAGATCCCCGTGCTGCGCCGCTCGGCGGGGAAGGGGACGCGCCTGCGCCTCGACCACATCTCTTCCCTCACGCGCCCCCTGGACGCCGTGCCCAGCGGCGCGGTCCCCACCGTCGGTGACCTCGTCGGCCGCACCGTGAAGCGCGACCTGCGCCTCGGTTCGGTGGTGCGTGAGTCGGATCTCGCGGCGCGCGTGGACGCCCGCCGCGGCCGCCCCGTGACGGTGCGGCTCAGCTCCGGCGCCATGCGCATTCAGACCACCGGGGTCCTCCAGGAGGACGGCGGGGTGGGCGCCTGGGTCGGCGTCGTCACCGCCGCGGGCGCGGAGCTCCGCGGACTCTTGATCGCTCCCGACGTGGTCGAGCTGGCCCTCGGGCCCGCCACTGGAGGCTCACGATGACTCGCAGCACAGCACTCACGGTCCTCACGCTCCTGTCCCTCGGCCTCTCCGCCTGCGTCACCACGCAGACCCAGAGCCCCTGGCCCACGGACCCGCTCTACGACGCGCCGCCGCCGCCCGCCGACCCCGAGGTCGACGAGTGGGGCAAGTACCGCTTCACCGACACCAACGTGTATCGGGGCAACAAGCCCGACCAGCGCGGCGATCACGTGGTGGTGCGCGTGGCTCACTCGGTCAAGGGCGCGGGCAGCGCCAACACCAGCACGAGCCGCGAGTCCAGCGCCCAGGCGGGCATCACGGCCTTCTTCGGCTTCGAGACCGCCATCCCCGAGATCGCCCCGGGCATCCAGCCCAACGCGTCGCTCGGGGCCAACGACACGACCGAGTACACGGGGGCAGGCAACACGGACCGCACGGGCGCGCTGCAGACCGTGGTCACGGCGAAGGTGCTCGACGTGATGCCCAACGGCTACCTCGTCATCGGCGCCCGGCAGCAGGTCAAGATCAACAACGAGGTCGACATCCTGTGGTTGTACGGCGTCGTCGACCCGAAGCTCATCGGCTCGGACAACTCCATCGCCAGCCACAACGTGGCCGACCTGCGCATGGAGTACTCGGGCATGGGCGTCATCGCGGGCAAGCAGCGCCCCGGCTGGCTGGCGCGCGTCCTCGACGTCATCCGCCCTTTCTAGTACGGAGCCTTCCATGTCGAACCGACTCCTCCTGACCGTCCTGCTGCTCTCCTTCTGCGCCCCGCTGGACGCGTCCGCCGCGCGCATCAAGGACGTCGCCCGCTGGGAAGGCGTGGGCGGCATCCAGCTCCAGGGCACCGGCCTCGTGGTCGGCCTGCAGGGCACGGGCGACGGCGGCAAGGCGGCGACGGAGCTCCTCCGCCAGGTCATCCGCGCCAACACGCTCGACATCCCCGAGCGCTCCATCAAGGCGAAGAACGTCGCGGTGGTGATGGTGCAGGCGACGCTGCCCCCCTTCGCCCGCGAAGACGCCGCCATCGACGTGACCGTGGCGAGCATCGGCGACGCGCGCTCGCTCCAGGGCGGCCAGCTCGTCATCACGCCCCTGCGGGACCCCCAGAACCGCTGGACCTGGGTCACCGCCCAGGGTTCGCTGATGCTCGGCGGGTTCGGCGCGGCCGCGGGCGGCTCCGGAGCGCGGAAGAACAGCACGAACGTCGGGCGCGTCCCGAGCGGCGGCCTGGTGGTGAAGTCCGCCGCCACGCGCATGCTCGACCGCCCGGAGCTCCTCCTGTCGCTGCGCGAGCCCGACTGGAAGACCGCCGTGGGCATGGCCCGCACGCTCAACGCGTCGCTGCTCGGCGACTTCGCCCACGCGCTCGACTCCGGCACCGTCCGCGTGACCGTGCCGCCCCAGTACCAGGGCCGCGTGCCCGAGCTGGTGGCCTCGGTCGAGTCCCTGGAGATCGCGATCGACGCGCCCGCGCGCGTGGTCGTCAACGAGCGCACCGGGACGGTCGTCGTGGGGAGCCGGGTGGCGATCCAGACGGTCGCCGTCGCTCACGGCGGCCTCACGATCGAGGTGGACACGCACCTGGGCGTCTCTCAGCCGTCGGCGCTGTCGGGCGGCTCGACCGTCGTCATCCCCGACACGTCCCTCACCGCGACCGAGCAGGGCGGCAAGCTCGACGTGCTCGGGGGCGTGTCCATCGGCGAGGTCGTGGGCGGACTCAACGCGCTCGGCGTGGCCCCCCGGGACCTCATCACGATCCTCCAGATGATCAAGGCGGCGGGCGCGCTCGACGCGGAGATCGTCGTCCAATGACGACCCCGGTCGACCCCTCGGCGGCCCTGGGCGCGGCGCAAGCGGCGGGCGGCGACGACGTCGCGGCGAAGCTGAAGCGCGCGGCGGCGAGGGGCGACGAGGGCGGCCTCCGCGACGCGGCCAGGCAGTTCGAGGGGTACCTCGTGCGCTCCATGGTCAAGCAGATGCGGGAGGCGACCGCCTCCGAGGGCGGGCTCTTCAGCGGCTCGGCCATGAGCACCTGGAACGACATGTTCGACCAGGAGATCGCCGACCGGATCGTCGAGGGCCCGGGCCTCGGGCTGGCGGACGACCTCGTGAGCACCATGCGCGCGCGGTACGGCGCGGGCGCGAGCTCGGTGTCCTCCGTGCTCGGCGGCGGGCCCGACGGCTGGAGCTGGCCTCTGCCCAGCGGCACCCCCGGCCGCATCACCTCGGGGTTCGGGCACCGCGACGCGCCCGTGGCGGGGGCGTCCACCGACCACCGCGGCCTCGACCTGGCCGCCCCCGAAGGCACGGCTGTCCTCGCCATGGCGTCGGGCACCGTCGTGCGGGCGGGCGCGGCGGCCGGGTACGGCAACGTCGTGGACGTGGACCACGGCGACGGCGTCGTCACCCGCTACGCCCACCAGGCCTCCCTGGACGTCGACGTGGGCGACGCGGTCGACGCGGGGGCCCGCCTCGGCGCCGTGGGCACGACCGGCCGCACGACCGGCGCCCACCTCCACCTCGAGATCCGCGTGGACGGCGACGCCGTCGACCCGCTCGAGTGGCTGCGTCGCCGGCCCCAGCGCGCCGTCGATCTTCCGTAGTCCCCCTTTTGAAATCCCGACGATCTTCGCGTTGATTCGTCGGATCGCCGACAGTTCCTCAAGGTTCCCGTCGAAGGTCCGATGAATCAGATGGGACCCCCACCGAGACTTGTCGGGACGGGGCCCCGAGAGCAGAGGTGAGTCATGAAGATCGCAGGACAGGACAACATCGGAGCCATCGCCGGCTCGAGCCGCTCGGAAGCCGCCGGGGCGCGTCGCGCCGGAGAGGGCGGGGCGGACGCCACCACCTCCATGGACGCGGATCCGGCCGGTTCCTCTCTCACGCTCAGCCCGCGTTCGGAGGAGGCGTCCCGCGTCGCCGAGCTCGCGAAGGCCGCGCCGGAGTTCCGCATCGACCTCGTGGAGGAGGCGCGCGCGGACCTCGCCGCCGGGCGCCTGGAGGCCGACGCGTCGGCCATCGCGCGAAAGATGGCGATCGAGATCTTCTAGCCCCCCGCGCTGCGGGGAAGCCGGCACGAGACTTGCTTCGATCTCCAGTGTCCCCGACGGGACCCGGAGGTCGACATGAATCGAGCCGAAAGCTGGGAAACCCTCGTAGCCGCCCTGAGCGCAGAGACCTCGCTCGTCGAGGAGCTCGTGCGCTCCGCCCTGGCGATGTCCGGGGCCCTCGGCCGCCTGGAAGTGGCGGCGGTCGAGCGCTACACCGCCGATCAGGAGGCGAAGCTGAACGCCCTCGAACAAGCGTCCAAGAGCCGCAGCCGCGCGATCGAGCAGGTCGCGCCCGGCCGCGGCGCCTTCCGCGGGCCCCTCGCGCTGCAGATGGTCATCGCGGGCGCCCCCGCCGGCGCGGCGGGTCGTCTGCAGGGCCTGCACGGGCGCCTCGTGGACCTCCGCGACGAGTTCATGCTCGTCCGTGAGCGCAACCGCATGCTCATCGAGCAGACCCTCGACTTCACGCGCCACTTCAGCGAGTCCCTCGCCGAGGCCGCCGCCGATCCGCCCTCCTACGACGCCACCGGCACGCGCTCCAAGGCCGCGACCCGCGGCGAGCTCTTCAGCGGGGCCCTGTGAGCATCTTCTCGATCCTCCGCACCGGCGCGGGCGCCATGCAGGCCGCCCGTCGGGGGATCGCCGTGGCGAGCAACAACGTCGCCAACGCCGACACCCCCGGGTACGCCCGGCAGCGCCTCGAGCTGAGCACCGTGGGCACCATGCGCCAGGGCGGCCTCCTGCTTGGGCGGGGGGTGTCCGCGGACTCGATCACGAGCGCCTACGACCGGTTCAACCAGGCCTCGGTGACCACGCGCACCGCCGTGAGCTCGTACTCGGACCACCGCGCCGGCGCCTACCGCGCGATCGAGCCCGTCTTCGCCGAGGGCCCCGACGGGCGCCTCGGGGCGGCGATCACGCAGTTCTTCGACTCCTTCTCGCGGCTCGGCAACGACCCCGCCGACCCCTCGCTGCGTCGGGCCGTCCTCGGCGCCGGCGACACCCTGGCCGCGATGTTCACCCAGGCGGACACTGCCCTGCTGGACCGTCTCACGGTGGCGGACGAGCGGGTCTCGGAGACGGTCACCCAGGCCAACTCCCTGCTCGGGCAGCTCGGCGCCCTGAACGCGGAGATCACCAGCCTCGAGGCCGCGGGCGGGGAGGCCGGCGATCTGCGATCCCAGCGGATCGCGGCGCTCGACTCCCTCGCGACGCTGCTCCCCGTGCGATCGGCCGAGCAGGCGGACGGCAGCATGACCGTCCTCCTGGGCGGCCACGCGCTGGTGCAGGGAGCGACCACGCGCCCGCTCAGCGTAAGCGTCGATCCCGCCACGAACCTCAACCGGGTCGAGGTCCCGATGGGGGGCGGGGTGGCCGAGATCACGACGCAGATCACGGGCGCGCGGCTCGGCGCGGTCCTCGAGGAGCGGGACACGATCATCCCGGGCCTCCGCGAGGACCTGGACGCGCTCGCCTACGACCTGGCCACCGAGGTGAACTCGGTCCACGCGGCCGGCTACGGCGCCGACGGCGTCACCGGGCGCGACTTCTTCGTCGCCCCCACCGCCGTGAGCGGGGCGGCGGGCCTGTTCGGCGTGCACGCGTCGGTGCTGGGCGACCCCGACGCCGTCGCCGCCGCGACCACGGCCGGGCTCCCCGGCGACAACACCGGCAGCCAGGCGATCGCGGCCCTCGCGGACGCGAACCTCGCGGGCGGGGGCACGCGGACCTTCCTCGGCTTCTACGCGGACATCGTGGTGGAGGTCGGCACCGCCGCCGCGTCCGC
>Ga0114932_10000141_pt1 | contig 81367 bp, 51 predicted proteins | sample 2SBtaG_2_FD_87286 | JGI IMG/M metagenome (GOLD analysis project Ga0114932, IMG submission 87286) | Deep subsurface microbial communities from Kolumbo volcano to uncover new lineages of life (NeLLi) - 2SBTROV12_ACTIVE470 metaG | ecosystem: Environmental > Aquatic > Marine > Volcanic ...
TAAGTTCCGGCGGCATTGTAGGTGTGGCTGGGGTTCTGCGCGGTGGAGGTCCCACCGTCACCGAACGTCCAGGCCCACGTCGAGATCACGCCGGTCGACGCGTCGCTGAAGCCAACGCCCAAGGGCAAGACGCCCGTCGTGGGCGTGCCCGTGAAGGCAGCCACCGGAGCAGGCTCGCTCACCGTGATGTAGTTCACCTCGGTGTGCGTGTCCGCACCGCCGGGGCCCGTCACCGTCAGCGCGACGGTGTAAGTTCCGGCGGCATTGTAGGTGTGGCTGGGGTTCTGCGCGGTGGAGGTCCCTCCGTCACCGAACGTCCACGCCCACGTCGAGATCACGCCGGTCGACGCGTCGCTGAAGCCAACGCCCAAGGGCAAGACGCCCGTCGTGGGCGTGCCCGTGAAACCAGCCACCGGCGCGACCGGTGCGCCACCGAGGCGGACGTCGTCGACGTAACCCTTAGAAGGCTGGATGTTGTCCGTGCTGTTGCCCACGAGCGCTGTCAGCGTGAACTGGGTCGCCGTGGTGGAGCTCGGGAAGAGAGCCGCCAGGTCGGAGGTCACCGTCTCGATGGGCGTGACCGCGTAGCCATACTTGGCTGATGTGCCGGACGTGGTTGAAAACGTGTCCTTGTAGAACAGGTTGATCGTGGTGGAGCCGTCGCTGATGTCGACGCTCATCCAGTCGTTGTAGGTCGAGTTGGGGTCTTCGTTGCGCAGGAAGAGCGCCTCGAAACTCAGCTCGCTCTGGCCTGCGGGGTAGCTGAACGTCTGGGTGATGCCCGCCCCGCCCAACGCGGGATTTGTCACCCCACCCGGGTTGCTCGGAGGTGTGGTGTTGTTGGTGCTGTCTCCAGCGATCTCGGCCCACTGGGTCCCATTGGAGGGCATGCCCGAGTCGCTCGAGACGCCCGACGGACTGATCACGTGGCCGCTGCCAAAGTCCACGGCCCACGGCGAGCCAGGCGCAGCCCCCGCCGTCTGGGACTCGAAGCTGCCATCGCCCACACCAGCTGGCGGCACGGCCATCACATCGATGTAGGCGACCTTCGTGTCCGTGTCCGCGCCCGCCGAGCCGCTGGCGGTCAGGCTGACGGTGTAGGTGCCCACGGACGTGTAGGTGTGGCTCGGGTTCTGCGCGGTCGAGGTGCCGCCGTCGCCAAAGGTCCAGGCCCAGGTGTCCACGGTGCCGGTTGTCGTGTCGTTGAAGGACACGGCGAGCGGCACGATGCCAGAGACCGGCGTCCCGATGAAGCCGGCGATCGGGGGCGTGGGACCACCACCGGTCGAGCCGTTGTAGATGACCAACGCGAAATCCTGATCGGTGCCGTCCCCGTTGCCGGGAACTCCATCGCCGCTGATGGTGGAGCCGCTCACCGTGACGGTGAAGGCGCCGGACAGTCCTGCTGGCAAGAACACCGACTCGGTGTTGTTGCGGATGTCAGCCGAGCCACCGGTCACCGACGTCGCGCCCGAGAACACGTTGCCCCGGTAGGTCGCCCCGCCCACGTTCACGGTCAGATCGAGGTCGTTGACCCACGGCGCGCCGCTCGTCGAACCCGGCGCGTCGGTCCAGACCAGGCTGACCCGGAAGACCTGCCCGCTGTCGTCCACCACGCCGTTGACCACGTGGCTGGCGCCCGTACTGCCTAGCACCACCGACTGATCGACGAACAGGCGCGACACGCCAGCGAACGTCCGCCCCAGCTGCATGCGGCCCATGCCTTGGGAGTTGGACGGCAAGGTGTCGCCAGCGAAGGCGTCGGTCATGTACTCGGCGCCGTTGACCAGCACCGCCTTGTTCATGGCCGGGCTCGGAGCCGCCATGGACTGATTCAAGAACCACTGCCGCACCAGCGCCGCACCGCCAGCCAGGGCGGGCGTGGAGTGGCTCGTACCACTCGACCAACCGTAGAGCGTCTGCCCCGACGGGAAGTACTGATTGCACACGCTGCTGCCGTTGTAGTTGCTCTGGGGGATGCCCGCCTCGACGTGGGTCCCCTGGGCCACGATCTCGGGCTTCCAGCGACCATCACCGCCGCTCGAGTTCACCGGCCCGTGGCTGGAGAAGCTGATGATGTCGCGAATATTGTCGGCGCCGCTGTTGCTGACACCGCAGCCGTCCGTCCCCGTGGGTCGCCAGTTCTCGGAGGCCCCCACCGTGAGGATGTTCTTGGCCGTACTCGGCGTGGAGACCGTGTTGTTGCCCGGGCCGTCGTTGCCCGCGGCAAAGATCACCATGTACTCCTGGTTGCCGCCCTGCGCCGACCGGGCGTCGCGCACGATGACGTCGAACTCCTGGGCGTTGCTGTCGTAGTCGGCGATGGGCGCACCACCGCCCGTCTGGAACGACCAGCTGTTCGTGCTGATCCGCGCGCCGTTGTTGTAGGCGTTGCTCTCGTAAGACGTGGGGTTCAGCCCGCCCGAACCGAAGATCGCCGTGGAGCCCACGTGGGCCCAGGGTGCGATGCCCAGCCCATAGTTGTAGCCAGAACCGTCTTCGTTCGCGGAGCCGGTGCCGTTGTTGAAGCCCGCCACGATGTGCGCGTTCAAGAAGCCGTGCCCGCCCTGGGTTCCGGTCTGGCTGGTGGGGTTCAAGGTGAAATCTATGCGGCCGTTGTCCAGGTCAGGATGCCCTGTAAGCGACGTGGCATCGTCGACCACGTTGACCGAGAACGAACCGAACTGGGAGGAGTTGAAGCCCTGACCCGCGAGCCAACTCAGGTACCCAGGGCCACTGGCCGTACTCCCCGACACGTTGCCCGCGCTGATCTGTCCCTGGCGTTCGTCGAGCAGGGTCACCTCACCCCGAGGTTCAATGGCGAACACGGACGGCTGACGGGCCAGCAAGCGCAGCAGGTCTGGCGCGATGTCCATGTCGACGTTGGTGTAGACGCCCACCCGGCGCGCCGCGTGCACCGTGCCCATGGCGGACAAGCCAGCGATCACTGCGCGGAGCGGCTCGCTCTCTACCAGCTGCACCCGAATCGGCAGATGCCGCGACACGACCAAGGCCTCGTCCGCAGCCTGACGCACGATCGGCCTCATGCGAAAAGCGGGCTGCCAGGCGCCCACGTAACTCAGCGCCGGGTCTCCGTCGCGCAGGGCCACCAGGGCGTCCAGGCTGTTCGGATCGGCGCTGATCACGTAGGCGTTCATGGGCAGGTACTGCACGCGACGGCTGCCCGTGGCGTCGAGGCGCTCGAGCCACTCGTCGGTCACGGGGCCAGCGAACTGCACCAGGTACAAACCCGCGGTCGGGTCGGGCTGACCAGGCAGAGCATCGGCGATGCGCTCAGCGGGGTGGAGCTGCTCCAAGGTCAGCTCGGGATGAGCAGTGTCCAGCAGGTAGCCGTTCGCGGGGATCAGGCGCAGCTCATCTCGCAGCGGCAGCGCGGCCGCCGCCAGAGCCTGTCGGCCACCGAAGGAAGCCTCGTCGACGACGTACAAACGCCGGGTGCCGTAGTCGTGACTGAAGACCACCGCGCCGGAGAGTTCGAGCCGGGACAGCGAGCGGGTGTCGCCGCTCTCGACCAGCACCGTGTGCAGCGGGCCGGGTCCAAACCAATCATCGGGGAGCTGACCGTCGCCAAGCGCCTGAGCCGTGGCAGGTGCATTGCACAGGGCCATCAGGGCGGTGAGAACAAGGGCGCGAGTGGCGACGACCGGGGAGAAGCGGAGCTCAGCTGTCATGGTGGGCAAACCATTGGTGGTTTATCCGGCCACGGAGTCGAGACCTGTGGCTGCACGTGCAGCGACGATCTGCGGCATGTCCCAAGCCAGCGCGGGTCGAGGGAAGGGGGGAGAGGCGCCGGGGAGAGACGTCACCGTGGGGCGGGGGTCGGGGAGAGGCAAAGGATATCACGGTCTCCAGAAGGTGGGGGCCCCGACCCCCACGGCTTGTGACGGGATCGGCCCCTTCTTGCCCTGCCGCCGTGGCTATGATGCGCCGCTTCCCTCGCGACCCCGTCCATGACCCAGCCTCTGCTCCTCGATGTGATCGGCGATGTCCACGGACACCTCGCAGGGCTGACAACCCTCTGCCGCGAGTTGGGCTACGACATCGATGGCGACGGCGCACACCCGGACGGTCGCCTACTCTTGTTCGTGGGCGACCTCATTGACCGGGGCCCTCAAAGCCTCGCAGTCTCCGAGCTCGTGGCCAGGCTGGTGGCCAACGACCGAGCCCTGTGCCTGCTCGGAAACCACGAATACAACCTGGTGGGCTGGCACCAAGGGCATCAGCCCGAGCGCACCAGCAATCGGGAGACCATCGCTGACATCACCCGGCACCCTGACCGCTGGGAAGCCGTGCTGGCCTTCTTCTCCACCCTGCCCATCGCCGTGCAACTGCCGGGACTGCGCGTCCTTCACGCCGTGTGGCACACACCCTGCGTGGAGCGCGTGGCTGCCGTGCTGAAGCCCGAGGCCACGCTCCCCGGCGACCGCCCCATCGACCGCCTGCGCAACGCCATCGCTCTGGGCTCACCCTTTCGAGACGGCGCGCTGATCAGCGGGCTGCCTGCCATCGGCGTGCCCCCCGCCCCCGAGTGCGACCACGAGATCCTGATCAAGGGCTTCGAAGAGCCGGCAGACGAACCCTTCCTGGACGCGGACGGACACGAGCGCAAGCTCGTCAGGGTCTGCTGGTGGCAGGGTCAGCGCGCCGAGATCCCCCACGACGGCGTCACCGTCTTCGGGCACTACTGGAACCTGCCCCCGCGACCCGAGATCCCGGTGTTTGTCCCCCCCTACCCTCCGGGACATCCGGAGAGCCTGCGCTGGCAGCGCGAGCACGCACCGGAGATCCCGAGGCGGGGGCGACAGCCGGTCCAGGCCCAGCAGCGTTTCGTCTGCGTCGACTACAACGGCATGCTCAACCACCACGATGTCGGGTGCATAGGAGCGTACCGATGGCCCGAACACCACGTTCAGTGGGCGTTTGACTAGCGGGGCTCTGTCGCGTGAGCTGCGCCGTGGCTGCGTTGCAGCGGCCACGGCGCAGCTCACGCAACGATGGGTGCACCAGCTGCTACTGCCAACGATGGCGACGGGACGGTTCGGAGGCCATGGCGCTGCTAACCTGCTCTGTCAGTCAGCGACCGATTGGTGGGCGGCTTCGGGTGCTACGGGGGCGGCGCCTTTGCGGGGCGGGAAGTCAGTGGTTGGGAAGGCGTCGACCTGCACCGCATCCCAGCGGGCCTCTTCGGCGCGACGGACGAGGTCGGCTTCTTCGGCGCTGATGATCTCTGCGGCCACGGCCTCGTCGACGAGCTTGAGCGGCTTGGCCCGGGGCAGCTTGCCCAGGCGGATCGCGCCCTTGATCTTCGCTGCCACGGCTTCGGCGTCGAAGCAGAGACCGAAGGCGTGCTCGAGTCGGCCCAGAGCGTCCTCCGGATCTGCGCTCACGAAGATCTCGCTGGTCAGGCGGTCGCGCTGGGCGCCGGGGACTTGCAGGGCTCGGGCGAGCTTGCTCCCGAGCGCGTCATCCGGACCGCTGCCCATGCTGTTCATGCGCGACCAGAGGCGCACCGGACCTGCGAGCAGCCAGCTGAGAGCGGGTACTTCGAGGTTGGTGTAGAGACCGTCGAAGGCCTCCTGAACCTTCCCGAAAGCGTGCTCCATGGACCAGACCATGAACGGCACATCTTCGGGACGGCGACCTTCGGCTTCGAAGCGACGGAGCGCGGCGTTGCCCAGGTACATCCAGGAGAAGATGTCGCTGAACCGGCCGGCGATGGTCTCCTTGCGCTTGAGGTTCCCGCCGAGTGACGCCATGGCCACGTCGGCCAGGAACGCGAACGATGCCGAGGTCCAGGCCAGCTTGCGGTAGTAAGGCGCGGCAGGCCCGGCCACGGGCGACGGCACGAGGCGGCCGCGGGTGAGCGTGAGCAACAGGGCCCTTGAGCCGTTGCCGATGACGTGTCCGACGTGGGCCCAGAAGGCCTTGTCGAACGCGGCCAGGTCGTTGTCCCCCGCCGCCTTGATCTCCTGGTAGGCGTAGGGGTGGCAACGGATCGCGCCCTGGCCGAAGATCATCAGCGTGCGGGTGAGGATGTTCGCGCCCTCGACCGTGATCGAGATGGGCGCGCCGCAGTAGGCCGTGGCCATGATGTTGCGTGGGCCGCGAGAGATGCCCGCGCCGCCCACGATGTCCATGGCGTCGTTGACCACTTCGCGGGAGATCTCGGTGAAGTTGTACTTGGCCATGGCCGTGACCACGGCGGGCTTGGCGCCGTCGTCGAGCCCGGCGGTGGTGTAGCGCCGGGCCGCGTCGAGCATGTAGGCCTTGCCACCGATGCGCGCGAGGGGCTCTTCGATGCCCTCGAACTTGCCGATGGACAGACCGAACTGCTGGCGCACCGCCGCGTAGGCACCGGTGACCCGGGCGGCGAGCTTGACGCCTGCGGTGGAGCTGGCGGGCAACGAGATGCCACGGCCTGCGGCCAGGCACTCCATGAGCATCAGCCAACCCCGGCCCACGCCCTCGTCGCCGCCGATGATGGCGCCGAAGGGCACGATGACGTCATGACCCTTCGTGGGCGCGTTGATGAACGACACCCCGAGCGGGTCGTGGCGCTTGCCCAGCTCGACGCCGGGCGTGTCGCTCGGCACCAACGCGCAGGTGATGCCCAGGTTGACCTCGCCACCTAGCAGCTTGTCCGGATCGCGGAGCTTGAAGGCCAGGCCAAGTACGGTGCACACGGACGCCAGGGTGATATAGCGCTTGTTCCAGTTGAGGCGCAGGGACAGCTCGCCCTCGTCGTTGCGGAAGATCTCGCCGGACGCCGTGATCGACCCGGCGTCGCTGCCGGCACCCGGTTCGGTGAGGGCGAACGCAGGGATCTCTTCACCGCTGGCCAGGCGCGGCAGGTAGTGGTCCTTCTGTTCGTCGGTGCCGTAATGGGTCAGCAACTCCGCGGGACCCAACGAGTTGGGCACCATGACCGTGATCCCCAGAGGCATGGAGCGGCTGGACAACTTGGCCACCACCGCGCTGTGGGCCGTGGCGCTGAAGCCCTTGCCGCCGTACTTCTTGGGGATGATCAGCCCGAAGAAACCCAACCGAGCCATGGCGTCCCACACAGCCTGGGGCAGATCGCGCAGCTGATGGATCTCCCAGTCGTCGGTCATCTTGCAGAGTTCTTCCGTGGGCCCATCCAGAAAGGCCTGCTCTTCGTCGGACAGCGTGGGGCAGCCCTCGGTGGCCAGGCGCTTCAGGTCGGGGCGACCGGAGAACAGCTCACCGTCGACCCACACCGTGCCGGCCTCGATGGCCTGACGTTCGGTCTTCGAGATGGCCGGCAGGAACTTCATCGCCTGCATGAACGACAACACCGGGCGAGTGAGCAGCTGCCGTCGCAGGGCCACCACGTTGGTGATCACCGCCAGCACCCCGAACAGGCTCCACAGAATCGTCCCGGCCCCACCGGCCAGGAGCAGCACGGCGAGCACAGCTGTCCAGGCGATCAGCGGCGCGGACAGGTAGCCCAGGGCCAAGACCCCGAGCACGCCGAGCAGGGTCAACCAGCCAGCCGAGAGACTGGCCAGGGCGAGCAGCGATGTGGTGTTCATCAGCGGGTCCATCGAAGGGAGCATCTCGGGGTCCATCAGCGGGTCGTTTCAGCAGGGAGGTTTGGGGTGCGCTGGGGGCAGCCGGCCGCCAGCGCGGTGGCCAGGGCCTCATCCATCAGGCGCTCGCGGGGCAAGGAGGCATCGAAGCGCGACGCCTGCATGAGAGAGACGGCACCGTGGAGCGTCGACCACATCACGGAGGCGCGCAGGCGGTGCTCGTCGGAAGCGGTCTGCCCATCGGCAGCGGCCAGCTCGCGAACAGCCAGGCCCAGGTTCTTTCGGGCCACCCGATACATGCGCCTGGGGTAGCGATCCATGAGCTGTGGGCGGAGCAGGAACATGATCTCGTAGTACTCGGGATGGGCCTGGGCGAACTCCAGGTACTGTCGGCACATGGCCTCGATGCGCTTGACCGGCAACTCAGCAGAAGATCTCCCCGCCGCCTGGGCCTCCGCCAGGCTTTCCCGCAGGCCCTGCCCCAGCAGTTCCATGCCCTCGGCGATGAGGGCGTGGATCAGGGCCTTCTTGTCCTTGTAGTACAGGTAGATGCTGGTGGCAGAGACCCCCACCTCGCTGGCCACCCGGCGCATGGACAGGGCCGAGACGCCTTGCGCGACCAACAGGTGCCGGGCCTCATCGAGGATCTTCCGGCGCAGATCACCGTTGCCTGGGCGAGGTGACATGGAATACGGGCCTCCATGGGGTGATTCACAGGCTATCGGCGTCCTGGCCCGTGCGTGTTTACATCGTTAACTTAACGCCGTTCAGCGAGCCGTGCAAGCCACGGCGGGAATCCTGCCCGCTCCCCGCCCGACGGGGCACAGCCACCCGGTTCTGAGGGATTCAGCCTCTTCGCTCCCCGGGCTCCCCACCTCCCCCGACTCGCTGGGCCTCAGCCCCCAGAGGCGTGGGCGGGCAGGCGCATCACGAAGCGACTGCCACCGGAATCGCCGCTCTGAACCTCCACCTCGCCGCCGTGGGCCAGGACCACGTTCTTGACGATGGAGAGCCCCAGGCCCGTGCCGCCCAGGGCCCGGGAGCGCACCTTGTCGACCCGGTAGAAACGCTCGAAGATCCGCTCTCGCTCGGCCTCAGGCACGCCGGGGCCCTGATCCTCGACGGAGAGCACCATCCACTCGTTCTCTCTGGCCAACTTGAGACCGACGAAGCCTCCCTCGGGGGAGTACTTCACCGCGTTGTCCAGCAGGTTGGAGACCGCCAGGGCCACGGCCTGCTCGTCGCCCATGACCGTGGTCTCGGCGGGGGGGCCGGCGAAGGCCAGGGCGACTCCCCGGCTCTCTGCGTCTCCGGTGGCCGCCTCCACCACGCCTGCTATCAGGCTGCCCAGATCGAGGGGCTCCCGCTCGCCCTGCCCCCCAGCCGACTCGATGCGGGTCAGGTTGAGCAGGTCGCTGACGATGGCCGAGAGGCGCTCCGTGCTGTGCCGCGCCTTGCCCAGAAACTGGGTGCGCAGCTCGTCAGGCATCTCGGGGTCTTCGAGCACCGCCTCCACGAACCCGCGCATGGACGTGAGCGGGGTCTTCAACTCGTGGGACACGTTGGAGACGAAGTCCCGGCGCACCAGCTCCAGGCGGCGCATCTCGGTGAGGTCGCGCACGGCCACGATGCAAAGCCCCTCGGGCCCGGGGATGGGACTGGCCACGATGCGCAGCACACGATCTTCGTCGCTCTCCCGCACCGTGGTCTCGTAGAAGACCCGGCCGCCCACACTGCGCGCCTGATCAATGGTCGTCGCCAGCGCAGGCAGGCTCGACACACGCACGAGGGGCAGGCCGATCGGATCCCCATCAGCTGAAGCGAGCAGGCGACGGGCTCCCTTGTTGGCCAGGATCACCCGGCCCGCGCCATCCACACCCAGCAAGCCTTCGTCGAGGGCTTCGAGCAGACCGGCGTTGCGGGCCACCTGGGCGGCCATGTCACGGCGTCCGCTGACCAGCCGCTGAATCAGCAACCCGGTGCCGGCGAGAGAGAGGGCCAGGGCCAAGAGCAGCACCCGCTCCACGGTCCAGCCGCTGTCGCTGGCCAGGAGCACGTCTCTGCCCGCCGCAAAGGCAGCGGTGGCAGGCAAGACCAACAGCACAGCTGACCCGGTGGTGAAAGCGGGGCGGCTCACAGGTCTTCCGCGAAGCGGTAGCCGATGCCGCGCACGGTCTGCACCAGCTCACGTTGCTCGCCAAGCTTCTGCCGGATGGCCCGAACGTGCACATCGACGCTACGCACGGTCACCACGGCCAGGGGCCCCAGCGCGTGGGCCAGGATCTGCTCCCTGCTGAACACCCGCCCCGGGCTCAAGGCCAGGTAATGCAGGATGCGAAACTCGGTGGCGGTCAGGTCGATGGGTTCGCCGTCCCATTCGACGCGGTGGCGGCCCGGGTCGATGCGCAGCGAGCCCTCCACCACCGTGCGCTGCCGGTCGTCGTCGGCTGTAGAGTTCACCCTGCGCAGCACCGCCGAGATGCGGGCCATGAGCTCTTTCGTGCTGAAGGGCTTGGACACGTAGTCGTCCGCGCCCAGGCTCAGCCCCAGCACCACGTCGGCCTCGTCGCCCTTGGCCGTGACCATGACGATGGGGACGGAGCGGGTCGACGGGTCTTGCTTCAGCCGACGACAGATCTCCAGGCCATCGAGCCCGGGCAGCATGAGGTCGAGCAGCAGCAGATCGGGCACCCGACGCCGGGCCTCGGACAGGCCGACCTCACCGTCCCCAGCCACGTAGACCTTGAAGCCCTCCCGCTTGAGCGTGTACTCAAGCAGCTCCCGGATGTCCGGTTCATCTTCGACGATGAGAATCGTTGACTGGGTCATGACCCGCCACAGAACCATCTACGGGTGAGGATTGGGTGAATATCCTGCCAAAAGACCGGGTGCCCCGACGTCATGCAACCGTATCAGGCGTTGGCGATGCTGCGCAGGCTGGCGATGCGGGCGTCCGCGGCCTCGACGGCCACATGGTGAGGTGAGAGGCCACGCCGGGCCGCCTCGGCGAGAATCTCCGTCATGCGCGGGCCCACTGCGGCGAGCCGCTCGGCGATGAGCTGCCCTTGCCCCAGGCTCTCGCTGGCCCCCACGATGGCCGCCCCGCAGTTGGCGATCAGGTCGGGCACGTAGACGATGCCCCGCTCGTGGAGCCGGTCGATGTCCTCGGGCGTGGCGCAGGGGTTGTTGGCCCCACCGCAGACCACGGCGCACTGCAGTTCGGGGATGGTCTCGGCGTTGAGCACCGCACCGGCAGCGCAGGGCGCAAAGACATCGCACTCGGTCGAGTGAATCGTGGCCGGGTCCACCAGCTCAAAGCACTCGACGGGATGCACGTCAGCGGCGATCACCTCGACGCCGCGAGCACGCAAGAGATGAGCAAGGGGCAGCCCCACCGCACCTAGTCCAGAGATGGCCACTCGGCGAGGGCTCGGGCAAGCGGCCAGCAGCGCAGCCAGCACGCTGTCCGCCGTTGAGGCCGACATACCCTCGGGCGCCACGAAGCGGGTGGCCGAGCGCAAGGCCACGTCGTCAGCGGCGGCAAAGCCCAGGTCGGGGCCGCAGCAGTAGCGACCCTCGAGGCTCTCGATGAACTCGCCCAAGGCGGCCACGCAAGCAGAGCGGTCGAGCTCGGGGCCGGGAGCCATCAAGACTGACTTGCCACCCCCACCATCGATCCCGGTGAGCACCACTTTGCGGCTCATGGCGCGGGAGAGTGCCAGGGCGTCGTCGAGGGCGTCTTGCTCGCTTTCGTACTCCCGAATGCGAATGCCACCGAAAGCCCGCCCACGCAACACCGCGTGCAAGGCTACGAAGGCCACGGTGCCAGCGCACGGAACGCGCCAGACGGACTCGTAGCCGGGGATGTCGAGAAGCTGAGAGGTGGGCGTGGGCATGGCAGGCGCAGCGGGAGGCGACGGAAGGGCAGGGGTGCATTCTGCTCTTCGTGGGTCACGTGCCCAAGGGCGAGGGCAGGCATCCCGTGGGCGTGCCTGTTCTACCCCGTCAGACCGGAAGGAGTTTTCCTACACCCCACACATGGGCTTGGCACGCCGACCGACCTCCTCGTGGTCCGGTCCGAGAGCGAAGGGATGGTCAACTCCCGTAAGGCACCGCGTCGTCAACACGCAAGTTCCTCCCGGTCCAGCAAGCCAGGCGGAGGTCGATCGAAGCGTACTCGCGGCTGCTTGGTGTCATCTCACGGAGCGACAGCCTGCTCATTGAGCGAGCGGAGGTCGGCGTGCCCGCAACAGTGGTCAGTGCAGGCTCAGATTTGGGTTGCTCACACGTCTCTCTCGGTACCCCTGCCAACGTTTCCTTTCGCCCCTGAGCGTCCCACAAGGTCCATCCGGCCAGACCCAGTATTGACTTGCACACGGTGGCGCCCTACGGCCGATCCAGCCGAATCAAGATCATGCGCGGACCCACCGCAGCAAGCCGCTCGTCGATGAACTGCCCTTGGCCCATAATCCAGCGGTGGCCGCCCGGCGAGGGTTCGGGCAAGCGGCCAGCAGCGCAGCCAGCACGCTGTCCGCCGTCGATCCTGCTGAGCACCACCTTGCGGCTCATGGAACGAGAGAGTCCAAGGAGTCTGCGTGGGAGGCGACAGAATGGCAGAGTGCGTTCTGCTCTTCCGGGCGCTCGCGCCCAAGGGTGTGGGCAGAGGGCCATGAGGCGGGTAGCGTGTTCAGCGTTTGCTGTCAGCCGCCGCCGAGCCGATAGATTCGAACCTCAGAATCCCTGCCCTGGAGCTTCGCCTTCAACGTGGTGTGCAGCTGACCGCGCTCGGCGATGGCCTGGTGGACCTCGGGGTAGGCGTTCTCGGGGCCATAGACGGCCCAGTCGGCGGGCGGGCAGTCCTCGGGCCACTGTCGCGGCAGGTGGCGCCAGGTGTAGCAACGTCGGTCAGACAGCAGCCCGATCACCGTGGACTTGACGTGCAGGATCGACGCGTCGGGCGCCGTGTGCTCCCGAAGCCACTCGGCCGTGTCACGCTCCACGCGGCTGATCTGCCGTTGGCGCCGGTCGACACCGATGCCAGCCGACCAGTCGCTCCAGCCGACGTGCAGCGGCCAGAGCGCCGTGAGCGCCAGCAGGCCCAGGGCCGTCGCCAGGGTCCGCGGCTGCTCGGCGAGACGAACGCAGCGCGCGACCAGGTATTCGATGGTGAACACGACCGACGACATGGCGAGCGGCAGAACCGGCAGCAGCATGCGATGCACGAAGGTGAACCAGAGCAGGATGATCACCGTGTACAGGAGCATGTACCCGTCGAGCAGCGACCCCCTCTTGATGCAGCTGAACAGCATGCAGCAGGCCATCAGGCCAGCCAGGATCATCGCCGCAGGGCGTGTCTCTGCAGTGCGGACCTGGCGTCGGTCCGCCTCCTGGACTCGTGCCCAGACCTTGTCGCCGCCGAGAAAGGCGTAGTCCAGTCCGGCGGTCACGTCGCTCAGATTTCGCTGCAGTCGCTCGAGCCAGGCATCCGCACTCAGCCGAGGCGAGTCGGGGTCCCGGGCGTCCTCGTGGAACATGCCGTTCAGATTGCTGAAGGCGACCCGCTGGGTGGCCGGTCGGGGCGCGTCGGCCATGACCGCACGGGCGTGCAGCATCCAGGGCAGCACGAGCACGAGCACCAGGAGTCCGTGCCCGAGCCCGTGGCGAAGCCGCCCCTTGCCATGTTTGAGCAAGAAGAGGCAGGGCAGCACCGCCAGAGCCACCGGGCGAAACCACAGGCTGGCTCCCAGCAACAGCGCGCCCAGCAGCCCGCGGCCGAAACTCACCGATGTGCCGGTCTCTCGATCGGGGAGCAGCAGCCACGCGCCACCAAAGAACAGCGCCAGATGGGGGAACTCCGAGAAGACGCTGTTGAAGCCTCCAAGGGTGATCGGGTTGCAGGCAAACATCAGCGTCACCAGCAACGCGCTGGGTGTGCCGTGCAACCTGCGCAACGCCAGGCACAGGCACAGCAGCATCGCCACCGCCGAAACCTGGATGACCAGATTCACGTCGAGGCAGTCGCGGGGATCGAAAGGCCGGTCGACGACGAACGAGAGCAGCCAGGCCAAACCCGGAGGGCGCAGGGAGTAGGCCTCGCCCTGATAGGTGTAGCCTTCGCCAGCTGCCAGGCTCTGGGCAGTGCGCAGGTAGGTGGCACTGTCCGCGTAATGGTGCCAGTCGGTGTCGGCGAGGAGCGTCACGGTCGCCAGGCAGAACAGGGCCAGGGCGGCGGTGAGGGCTGCTGTAACGGTCCGCTGCGAGATCATGGCCGGCGCAGTCTCCCACGACGCCGGTCGCCAAGCGAGAGCGTATGGGTCGCCAGCCCCCGCCGCCCGCTCCCGTGGTAGCCTGCTCCTGAGAAGAGGCGTGAACGATTGCTCCGGACGCGTGGGGCCATCGGTCGGCGCGGCAGAGTCGCATTGCATTGGAGGATGGCATGAGCAGTCTTCGAGACGGGAACACGCATCACCCAGTTTCGTCCGATTCCAAGACACCCGGTGCCCCCGCCATGCGCTTGGCCCAGCGCGCCCTCCTGCCCTTGCTGCTGTGCGCGGCACTCGCGCCGCTTACCACCGGCCAGATCGACGCCGACTTCACCGCGGACGTCACCTCGGGTACGCACCCGCTGACGGTCTCCTTCACCGACACCACCACAGGGGCCTCGGGTTTTCTGGTCTGGGCCTGGGATTTCGGCGACGGCAAGACCTCGGGCCTCTCGGACCCCGTCCACACCTACACGACGCCGGGCACGTATACGGTGAGCCTGAAGGTGTCCAACCTGCTCTTCGGCCAGGACACCGAGACGAAGGTCGACTTCATCGACGTCACCCCCGTGCCGCTGACCGCAGACTTCAGCGCCTCGGCTACCCAGGGCACAAACCCCTTGTCGGTGACGTTCACCGACATGAGCACGGGCACGCCACCGACGGCCTGGCTGTGGGACTTCGGCGACGGTGGCCAGTCGACGATGCAGAACCCCACCTACGTGTTCGGGACACCCGGAACCTTCGATGTGTCGCTGACGATCTTCTTCGGCCTGCAGCCTGACACGCTGGTCAAGACCGACCTGATCACCATCGACGCCGCACCGCTGGTCGCCGACTTCACCGCCATGCCGACACAGGGCGGCACGCCCCTGACTGTCAGCTTCACCGACACCAGTCACGGCTCGCCGATCACGGCCTGGGCGTGGGACTTCGGCGATGGCAACAGCTCGACCACGGCCAACCCGGTGCATGTGTACACCGTCGCGCAGAGCGCCAGCCTCGATGTCTCGCTCACGGTCTGGTTCCACGGGCAGTCGGCGAGCAAGACATCCACAGATCTGATCTCGATCGACCCCACGCCCGGCGAGTTCGCTCTGCGCAACGTGACACCGAACGCACCGGGCGTGATCCACTCAGAGGTGGGCGACCTGGACAGCGACGGTGACCTCGACGTGATCTACGCGGCCACCGGGGGCATTCACTGGTGCGAGAATCTCGACGGCCTGGGCACGTTTGGCCCGTCGACGCTGATCATCAGCGGCAGCTTCTTCGGGGGCCCGAATGCCCTCGCTCTCGACGACTCCGACGGCGATGGCAACCTCGACGTGCTGGCCTTGCGCGTCGACACGGTCAGCCAGGGGTACTCCCTCTCCTGGTACGAGAACGTGGGGCCCTCCGGGACGTTCGCCGGCGCAGTGGACCTCTACAACTACTTCGAGTGGAGAGCCGAGCTGCAGGTCGCCGACATCGACGGTGACGGCGACGGCGACGCGATCCTCTCGCCCTTCGAGTACTACATCGGGCCCGATTTCGCGGTCCTCAGAAACCAAGGCGACGGCACCTTCGCGGCGCCCTACCTTGTCGACATCCCCACCGGCACGGCCTATCTGACCGTCTACGCCACGGACACAGCCGACGTGGACGGAGACGGCGACATCGACCTGGTGGCCTCCTACGAGTACCTGCCCGCGCCCTACTGGATGCCGACCTACATCACCTCCTGGTTGGAGAACACCGATGGCATGGGCACCTTCGTGCCGGCCAACGTGATCACCACCGTGGGCCTGACCGGGCGGGAAGCCGAGCATCTCGAGTTCGCTGACCTCGACAACGACGGCGATCTCGACATGGTCTCGGGTGGAGAGAGCCACGCTTTGGTCTGGTCGACACAGACCTCCACACCCGGGGTCTTCAACCCGAAGACAGAGTTTCCGGCCGCCAGCGGGAACGACTACGACGACCTCGGCCTCGCCGACATGGACAACGACGGAGACGTCGACGTGGTCGTGGCTCGGGGGACGGGCTCGGGCGGTCACGTCATCGAGTGGTACGAGAACCTTGGTGGGGCCAACCCCTTCACCACACCTGCGCTGCTGTCGTCGGCCAGCTCGACCACAGACACCGTGGCACTCGGCGACCTCGACGCCGATGACGACATCGATGTGGTCTCCTCCGACATCACCGCGGGCACCGTGGAGTGGTACGAGAACCCTGTAGCCAATCCGTTCTGGGACACCGTGGGGCCGGGCACGCCGGGCAGCGCGGGAGTCCCCTCGCTCATGGGGACGGGTCTGCTCAAGCCAGGATCTGCCCTCTCGCTTGAGGTCAGCGGAGCCCTGGCCTCGGCGCCCACCTACCTCATCGCCGGGCTCTCCCAGCTGCTGGCGCCCTTCAAGGGGGGCGTGCTGGTGCCCCAACCCGACGTGATCGTTTCCGGGTTGCTCACCGACCCCACCGGCGGCCTCGCGCTCAATCTGCCCTGGGTGACCGACGCCCCCGCTGGCCTGACCCTGACCCTCCAGTTCTGGATCGCAGACGCCGCCGGCCCCGTGGGCTACTCGGCGACCAACGGCATCTCAAGAGTCACGCAGTAGTTCGCCCAGGCCCCAGAGCCCATCCCACCCGATGGGCCCGGAACCTCGCCACCAACCCGTGAGCTGCAGCACAGCCCCCTACCGCCCCAGCATGTCACCCCACGGGTTCGGCGCAGTGGCGTCCATCAGCGCTGCCTCGTCGGGGAGCAGCATCTGCACCACATCGGCGGTGACCGCGTGCAGCGTCTGGGTCAGGGCATTCACCACCGGCGCGGTGCCGTTGGCGTCCGGGTTGCCGAAGTACAAGACCAGCGGGTCACCGTGGGTGGCCTCGAGAATCAGCCTGGCTGTCAGACGCTTCGTCACCAGCTCTTCTGCCCTGGCCGGGTCGAGCATGTTGGCCCAGGTGGCCAGGCGCAGGTAGACGGTGAACGCGATGATGTGATCGGGGGAGGGGTGCGCCTCGCTGCCATCCGGGTGGACGATCACCCACTCGTAAGGCAGCTGACCCTGCAGCTGGTTCTCGCCGGACACCTCTCGGTCGCGCACCACCAGGGCGTACTGGGTGCCGTCCGAACGCTCGATGAGCACGCGCGCCAGGCGGGCGCCCTGGGCCGGCCAACCGGGAGGCACGAGTCGGGCGTTGAGCAAGGGCGGCAACCACGCCCGCGCCGGATCACGAGCCAGCAGGGCCCGGGGGTCGCTGTCGATGGCCCACACATGGCTGCTGCCTTGGTCATCGGCCGCCGCCGAAGCAGCGGCTGTCGCCGAATCGGTGGCTGTCGCAGGCCCTGCTGGCCGGCGCACGAAGCCACCGTCGAGGGCGGGCAGACTGTTGCCCAGCTCGACAGCCAGCAACACGTCGCCGTCCGGGTCAGACAAGGCCTGCGGGCCATGCAACGTCACCACCCAGGTGCGCTCGGTGCCCAGCCCGTAGTCGGCCGCCCGCTCGGGCACGTCGCTCTGCAACAGACCCTCGGCTTGAAGCAGCATGTCGACCAGCTTGATCAGGTTCTCGCCGTCGGCCACCGCCGCGTAGGCTTGCCGACAACGCCAGAGCCCCTTCGAACGCAGGTACTCGAACGTGTTGCCGCCAGCGTCTGCGCCCCCGCCCTCTTCGAGGGTGACCATGGCCACGGTCATGCCCTCCCGGTTGGCCGGCGCCACCAGGGGCTCGACCTGGGCGCTGGCCGCCCGCTCACGTTGCTCCTCTGTGGACAGGCCCTGATCCCAGAAGAGCAGGCCCGCTGTGAGCAGAACCAGGACGATCTTCGTCACCGTGGCGCGCACCATGATCAGGCCGCTCCCCGAAAGAGGTGCCGACCCAGACCGAGCAGCACGTAGGCGGCGGGCGCGGCCAGCAAGATCAGCGCCCGCCAACGCAAGCGCTCGCTCTCGGCGGGCGCGTCGAAACCACGGGCCACGGGGCGCCGGGCCATGATCGCCGACAGTCCTGCGGGCAACACCAGATCAGCCACCGTGTTCAGCAACAGCTGATCTCCCCGATACTCCGGACGCAGGTCGACGAGGCGGTCGCTCTTGAACAGCTCGGAGTCGCCCACCAACACCAGCCGCCCGTCACCAGCTTGTCCCACGGGCTCTGCGACGGGGTAGGGCGGCACCACCGGCGGTCCCGTGGGCACGCCGTCCAGCCCGGGCAGACCCTGGGCTTCACCCGCCTGAAACGCGTGCTCGGGCCAGGGGAAGTCGCCGCGCACATCGATCATCAGCGCCTGCCGACCTTCGAACGCGGGCTCGCCGTCGGCGCCGTTGAGCGGCCCGTCGAAGAGATCGGGCTGACCGTCCGGCGGGAGGTAGCCGCCGACCCAGTCAAAGCTCCAGCTGTGCTCGCTGGTGGAGATCAACGTGGTGACGTCCAACCCCAGCTCATCGAGGCGCTGCTGGTCGACCTGCCACGCACTGGGCCAGATGAACGCCTGATCGCCCAAGCCCCGGGTGATGGGCGACTCGCTGTCGAAGTGCGCCCCCACCGCCCGCACCACGAAGGGCAGGGACGACTGCATGGTGCGGAAGTCGCGACGATCGCTGGCGTTCAGCTGGGCCTCGTCGGTGATGGGCAGGTTGAGCTCGTCGAAGAGCACCTTGCGGACCAGACGAATCCCCAGCTCGGGCAGGTAGAACAGGCCCAGGTCGTTGGTCTGGGGCTGAGGCCAATGGACGAAGTCGAAGCCCCGCCCACGAAACTGCCGCGCCTGCATGTTGAAGTGCTGGGCCGCCACCAGCGCGCGCCCGCCGCGGTACAGGTGTTCAGCCAGCAGAGACAGCACCGGGCCGATGGGACGACGAGGTTGCAGCCAGACCATGGCGTCGAAGGACGCGTCTGGGTCGGGGCGTCGGGTGTCCAGGTGATGCACCGAGAAGTCGACCGAGGTCAGCACCTCGCGGGCAGTCGAGTAGACGTCCTTGCCCAGAGGCGCGATCAGCCCCTGGGTCTGAAAGTGCTGGTGCGCTTCGGCCGCGGACAGGCGCGGGTTGTCCGCCACGAAGGCCACCCGGGGGTTCTCTCCCGTGGTCAGCCGCCAGAGGGCGAAGGCCAGGCGAAACTCGAGGTTCTCGTAGGCGTCCACGTGGTGAAAGGCGAGCACTTCGCTGCGACCGGCCGCGCTGATTCTCAACGCCGACCACAGCGTGCGCACGGTGGTCACCTCTTCGTCGAGGCTCGATGACTGAAAGGGCTCCACACCGGCGTCAAGCCAGCCCTGCCGCTCGTCATCCGAGAAGTCCTCTGGGCGCAGGGCGGAGATATCCAGATCGGCGCCGCCGCTCTCAAGGGCCGCCAGCAAATCGTTCAGTCGACGCACCTGCGGACGCAACTCTGGCGGCAGACGCTCGGGGCTGGAGAAGATCAGCTCGACGGAGATCGGACCTGCAGCCTGAGCCCAGGCCACCGTCTCCGGGTGCACGGCGTTCAGGCCCTCGGCGGTGACGTCGAGAGCGGGGCCGGGCAACAGGGTCAGGCTGCCCACCAGAGCCAGCCCGGCGGCACCACGCCAGGCGACGGGGGCGAACCACGAGGCGCCGCCCGCCACACGGGCCACACCGCTACGGCGCCCGCGCACCAACGCGAAGATCAGCAACGCCAAGGGCAGCGCCAGGGCGCAGAGGGTGCGCCAGAGTACGCGGCTCGTCGGACTCAACGCGGGCAGGGGGGCTGGGCGCTGCACCCCTGACCGTCCCATGACCAGCCGTTCGGGCGAGGCCAGGGTGGCGCCGAGCACGGCGATCAGGCGGCGGTGTGCCGCGCCGGGCAACGACAGGGCGCCATCGCGAAACGGCGTGGACGCCGCGCAGGCCACCACCGAGCCGCGCCAGGGCTCGACGTGACGGAGCCAGACCATGAGCGTCTGCTTGGGAAGGGAGTCCCCCACTCGCGCGGGCAGATCACTGCCGCTGTACGAGGGCTGCACGGCGCGGCTCCAGGTGCGATCGCTGGTGGTGGCCAGGATCTCCGCGCTCCAGCCCCGAGCGGCCAGGGCTTCGGCGTCTTCGGCCAACGGCGTGGGCGCCTCGAAGAGCAGGTTGCCGTTGACCTCGAAGGCCAGCTGCTGAAAGTCTTGATGGTTGGCCAACGAGTGAATGCGAAACGGCGCGGGGAGTTCGCTGCCATCGGCGAGGGTGACGGCCCGATGGTGCTCGTCGAGCATGAGCCCGTCGATCGGGCTCAGACCGAACGAACCCCACAGCGCCTCGGCATCGAAATTGTTGCGCGCGAGCGAGAGGGTGTAGCTGTCGTCCTCGAGAGTCGTCGTCGCCTCGAGGCGACTGCCCGCCACCACCACGCTGCGCCCACGGTCGAGAAAGCGCTCGATCTCGGCCAGGGTCTCGGGGGCCACGGCGCCCGGGTCCATCCAGAAGAGCAGATCGGCGCTGGGGGGCAGTGGCTCTCCCGTCGACAGGTCCACGTCGACCACGTCGCCCAGCTCGGAGAGCGCTGTGCGCAGCTCGGCAAAGCCCGCGGGGGGCGCGGCCAAGGCGATCTGCGGTCGCCGGGGTGCGCGCAGCTGATCGATGTGCGCCACCATGAGCGCTTGCAGGCGGGGCAGATGCTCCGGGCCCACGCCGTCAATGCGCGCGGGCGCCGCCGGGCCGTGGGTCAGGGTGATGGTCGACCAGATCTCCTGCTCGGTGAAGCTGTCCCGGCTCACGTGGCGCACCCTGAACGGGGCCACCTTGCGCCGGGCGGCGAAAGCGACCAGCTCTTCGTCGCCCGCGCCCCCGCCCGCACCATCGGGGTCGACGATCTGGTACTGCACGCGCTCGGGAGCGAAGCGCTCCATGGCCGCGAGCAGATCGGTCACATCTTGCTCGACCCGGCGCATGTGGCTGGGCATGGTCTCGCGAGCGCTGACGTAGTAGGTCAAGAACAGCCGGTCGTCCAGGCTGGACAGGCGCTGTTGCAGCTCGGGAGTGAGCGAAGTCAGCTGGGCGCGCCCCAGCTCCACCCGAGACTCACGAAAGTGAGCCGCCACCGCCACCGCGGCGATCACCGCGGCCACGCCCAGGGCCAGGTTCAGCGCCACATCGACCGCGCTGGAGAGCTTCACCCCCGGTGACGTTCCAGGACCGTCGCGTTGACCCACAAGAAGAGGGCCGACAGTCCGCCGAAGTAGAGCACGGAGGGCAGACTCACCACGCCCCGCACAAAGGCGTCGTAGTGGGGCATGACCGAGAACGACTCGTAGAGCCGAGTGCCCAGCGACAACGCAGGGAACAGACCATCGAGGACAGCCACCACCCGATCGTTGCCGCTCAGAACGAAGACGAAGCCCACCACGGTGGTCGTGATGAAGGCCACGATCTGATCGCTCGACAGGGACGACAAGAACATGCCCAGAGCCAGGAACATGGCGCCGAAGCCCAGCAGTCCCAGGTATCCGCCGGCGATCAGCCCCAGGTCGGGTTCACCGAGGGCCGAGAGCATGAACACGATGGGCAACGATCCCACGAGGAACAGGCCGAACAGGGCCAGGGCCGCCACGTACTTGCCCAGCACCGCCTGAATGGGACGGATGGGCATGGTCAGCAACATCTCGATGGTGCGCTGCTTGCGCTCTTCGGCCCACAGCCGCATGGTCACCGCGGGCAGGAACACCGGCAGCAGCAGGGGCATGAGATCGAAGAAGCCGGTCATGTCGACCGTGCCGGTGAGAAAGAACTCGTTCATGAAGATCGAGTTGGCCAGCACCACGAAGGCGATGGTGTAGACGTAGGCGATCTTGCTGTCGAAGTAGTTGCCCAGCTCGCGCCCCGCCACCGCGGACACACCTCGCACCAGGCCCACTGGCGTCACCTGGGTCATGACCGTGCTCCCTGACCGCGCACGATCTCGAGCACGGTGTCTTCGAGAGTGTGATCGTTGGCCGCCGCCCGTTCGCCCAGCTCCTGCAAGCTGGCGTCCTCGAGCAGCTGTCCCCGGTTGATCACCAACAGTCGCTCGGAGATGGTCGCCACCTCGGCCAGGTTGTGACTGCTGAACAGAATCGCCCGGTCGCGGCTCAGCCCACGAATGAAATCGCGAAAGGCCACCACCTGCAGCGGGTCGAGGCCGTGGGTCGGTTCGTCGAGCAGGATCACTCGCGGGTCATGAATCAACGCCGCCGCCACGCCGATGCGCTGCCGAAAGCCCTTGCTGCACTCTTGCACCTGCTTGTGCAGCACCTCCTGCAACGTGCACTGCTCGACGACCCAGTCCCGCCGGTCGTTGAGCGTCTTGCCTGAGAGTCCGCGCAGCTTGCCCACGAAGTTCAAGAACTTGTCCACGCGCATGTTCTCGTAGAGCGCGTTGTGTTCGGTGAGATAGCCCAGCGAGCGGCGCACGGCGAGGGGGTCGCCCACCACGTCGTGGCCATCGATGGTGATCTTGCCCGCGGTGGGACGGATCCAGGTGCAGAGCATCTTGAGCACCGTGCTCTTGCCCGCGCCGTTCGGCCCCAAGAAGCCGACGATCTCGCCGGGCCCGATGGTGAACGACACGTCGTCCACGGCGGTGAAAGCGCCGTAGCGCTTGGTGACGTTCTCGACGGCGATCATGAGCTGCGCGGGGAGGATCGGAGGTCAGCGACAAAGCGCAGGATTATAGGCATGGCGGAGGCCGGGGCGGAGGATGGAGAGTGGAACGGCGAGCAGGGCTCGTGCGTTGGCATGTTGCCGAGTTCAGCTGAGAACGGCCGAGCCCGCCGGCACGGCGCTGTGGGATGGTAGGCAGCTGCCGATCTGTTGCCGATCGCCCGCAGCCCATGAGCCTCGCCGTTGTCCCCTGCTCCCAGCCTCTTCGATGTGGCCGTCATCGGCGGGGGCATTGTGGGCGCCTCCACGGCCCTGGCCCTGGCGCGAGCCGGACGGAGCGTGGTGCTGCTGGAAGCCGAAGGGCACCTGGCCCCCCACCAATCGGGACACAACAGCGGGGTGATCCACGCCGGGCTCTACTACGCGCCAGGTTCGCTCAAGGCCCGGTTCTGCCGAGAGGGACGGGAAGAGCTGCTGGCCCTGTGCGCCAGCGAGGGGCTGCCCCGGCGGCGGTGCGGCAAGCTGGTGGTGGCCACCGAGCGCTCCGAGCTGCCCCGTCTCGACGAGCTCGAACGGCGCGGGCGAGCCAACGGGCTGGTGGGTCTCACCCGCCTGGGACCGGACGGCATCGCCCACCACGAACCCCACGTCAAAGGCCTGGCCGCCCTGCATGTGCCCGAGTCGGCCATCACCGATTTCGGCGCAGTGACCCGGTCCATCGCTTCCCTGGCCGCTCACCACGGAGCGGTCGTGGCCACGGACGCCAAGCTGCGGGCGGTGCGCGAGGTGCCAGGGCGGCTCATGCTGGAGACCAGCGACGGAGAGTTCAGGGCCCGGACGCTGGTGGGCTGCGCCGGCCTGCAGAGCGACCGGGTGGCTCGCCTCTGCGGCGTGAACCCCGGCGTGACCGTGGTGCCCTTTCGGGGCGAATACCACCGCCTGGTGGCTGGCCGTGAGGGCCTGATCAACGGCTTGGTCTACCCCGTCCCCGACCCGGCGTTTCCGTTTCTGGGCACACACTTCACCTCGACCGTGGGCGGGCAGGTCGAGATCGGGCCCAACGCCGTGCCCATCGCCGATCGTCACGGATACCGCCGAGGCGCCTTCAATCTGAGGGACACATGGGCCCTGGTCAGGGCGCCCGGATGGTGGCGCATGGCCCGGCGCTACGGGCGCAGGGGCCTCTCCGAGCTGGTGCATGCTCGCAGCCGCCGGGCCACTCTGCGGGCCATGAACAGGCTGGTGCCCGAGCTGACCCCACAGGACATCGAGCGGGCCGGGGCGGGAGTGCGAGCCCAGGTGGTGACGCCGGCGGGGAAGCTGGTCGATGACTTCCACATCGTGGCCGGGGCCCGTAGCCTGCACGTGATCAATGCGCCTTCGCCGGCAGCCACCGCGTCCCTCGCCATCGGGCGGCATGTGTGCCAGCTGGCCACCGAGGCGTTCGGATTCTCGTGAGCAGCACGCCATGTCGCACACGCTCTTCGCCGCTGCCACGCCGTGGCTCTGCTGGGCCACCCTGTGCCTCGCTCCCGGGTGCGCGCTCTTCGAAACGTCAGCCCCCGTCGACACGCCTCCTTCTTCTCTCTCCACGCCCACACCGATCATGACCAGAGGAGACTTCATCGCGCTGCGCCCCGTCGTGCTCGGTCACCGCCTGCTGCAGAATCACGACCAAGACCTGTACCGCCTGGTGGACGAAACCAGCGGCGAGGTCCTGGCCGAAGGTGACCACGACCACTGCGCCGAGGCTCTGGTGTTGCGGCTGATCGACCTGCACGGCAGCGGCCATCCCAACCTGGTGCTGCCCACGCTGGGAGCGAAGCAGTTCTGGGCGGACGTGCACTGGTGCGCGGGCTGGCGCATCCAGGAGAACGTGCTCAGCGGACACCATCGCCTGCTCGACCCGGACGATCGCCGCCACGCCTGGGGCAGTCGCGCCGCCTGCCGAGCCGTCCTTGAGCGGGAGCGGCTGGAGCGGGGGCTGCGTCCCGCGACCGAGCCGTTGGTGGTGCTGCTCCACGGGCTCGGCCGGGCCCACTCGGTCTGGGAACCCATGGCAGAGGCCCTGCGCGAAAACGGCTACCAGGTGGCCGCCGTGGCCTACCCATCGACCCGGCGCACCATCGCCGAACACAGCGCCCAGCTCACCGATCTGCTCAGCGGGCTCGAAGGTCCCAGCGAGGTCTTCTTCGTGACCCACAGCCTGGGAGCGCTGGTGGTGCGCAGCGCTCTCGCCGACGACCCGGCCTGGGCCCGTGACCTCCGTCCCCGGCGAGTGGTCATGATCGCTCCGCCGAGCCAGGGTTCGAGCCTGGCCCAGGCCCTAGGCGACTTCCTGCCCTTCGCCATGATCGGCGGGCCTTCCGGGCAAGAGCTGGCCCGGGGCGCTCTACGCGACCTGCCAGCGCCGCCCTGCCCCTTCGGCATCATCGCCGCGAGCCGGGGCAGCGACGGCGGCTACAACCCCTGGCTTCCCGGGGACGACGACGGCATCGTGTCCGTTGAAGAGACACGTCTCGCCGGCGCAGACGACTCCCTCTTGTTGAAGGCCCTGCACACCTTCGTGATGAAAGACCCGCGCACCATCGCCGCCACCCTGTCGTTCTTGAAGTCCGGCCGGTTCGGCGGAGAGGCAAGCCATTGATGCCGATGTTCCGAACAACCGGCCCCCGCCAGTTGCACCACTGCTCTGATCTCGGGCCTCGCTTCCTGGCCAGGAGCTGCTGGCTGGTTCTTCTGGTCTTCGGCTTCGCCCTGCCTGCGGCCTCCCCCGCGGTCGTGCCCACGGCTGTGCCGACAGTCGTGCCCGCGGTGGCGCCCGCGGTTGCGCCTGCGGCTGTTTCGGCCACCGTCTCACCCTCGACCGATGGTCAGCTCGAAAGCTCCCCTCGCAACGTCATCCTGTTCATCTCGGACGGCTGCGGACCGGCCAGCTTCACCATGGCCCGCAACGCCCTGGGACGGCCCCTGGCCCTCGATGGTCTTCGTGTGGGCAGCTGCTCCACCCAGGCCAGCGACACGTGGGTCACCGACTCGGCGGCGTCGGCCACCGCCCTGGCCACGGGGCACAAGACCCAGAACGGCGTGGTGGGTCTGGACGAGCACGGGCAACCCGTGGCCACCCTGCTCGAAGCCGCCGAAGAGCGGGGTCTGGCCACGGGGCTGGTCACCACCACCGCCATCACCCACGCCACTCCGGCGTGCTTCGCCAGCCACGTGCCCAGCCGAGCCCAGGCCGGCGAGATCGCCGTGCAGCTGCTGGCCCATGACATCGAAGTGCTCTTCGGCGGAGGGTCCCAGTATTTTCTGCCTCCGCGGCTGGGCGGCATCCGCGACGACACACGGGATCTCATCTCCGAAGCCACCGATCTGGGCGTCACCGTGGTCCGCGATGGCGAGGCCTTGCAGGGCCCGGTCGAGCTGCCGGTGCTCGGCCTCTTCGCCCCCAACCATCTCGACTACGAGATCGACCGTCAGCGCCAGCCGGGCCCGGCGCAACCCGACGTCACGCAGGCCAGCCCGGCTCGACCCGACCTGACCCAACCCAGCCCCTCGCAGCCCAGCCCTTCGCAGCCCAGCCCTTCGCAGCCCAGCCTGGAGGCGATGACCGAACGGGCCCTGCAGCTGCTCTCAGCCACGGACCAGGGCTTCTTCCTCATGGTCGAAGGGGGGCGCATCGACCATGCAGGCCACGAGAACGACGCCGTGGCCCACCTGCGCGATCTCGAAGCGTTTGACGCGGCGGTGAGGCGAGGCCTGGCCTTTGCCGCGGAGCACGGGGACACGTTGATCGTGTCCACGTCAGATCATGAAACCGGCGGGCTGACTCTCGCCGGGCACAGCGACGGGGTCGCCACCTATGCCTGGCAACCCGACGTGCTCAGCGCCGGCCGATCGTCAGCCGGAGCCATGGCCGAGCGGCTGCTCCAGGGCGACGACCCTGGGCTGGTGTTCACCCAGGATGCACGCATGGACGACCTGACGGACGCCGAGCTGGCCCTGCTCTCCGATCACGGTGGCGGCCTGTTCGCCATGGCCTCCCGGGCGTCCACCGTGGCCGCCGTGTGCCGGGTGATCAACGAGCGTGCCGGGCTGTCCTGGAGCACGTTGGGCCACACCGGCGTCGACGTGCCCGTGTTCGCCGTCGGCCCAGGCTCCCAGCGTTTCACGGGCCAGCAGGACAACACCGCACTCGGGCAGCGCCTGGCCGACCTGCTCGGCTTCGACCTCGCCGAGCTGACCACGCGCCTGCGAGCCGGGGACACTCCCTGGCTACCCTGACCCGGGGCGACTCCATCGTCTCAAGCCTTCGGCCCCCTTCAGCCCTCGCGGCCCAGGGCTGCCAGGGCTTCGGCGATGAGACCTTCGGCCATGGTGCGGCCTTCGTCGTGATTGAAGCGGCCGGACAGGGCCACGATCGCGTCAGCCACCACCAGCACCCGCTCCCAGCGGCCCGTGCTTTGCAGGCTCACGGACAGATCCAGCAGCACGCCGTACTCTGCGCCCACCAGTCCCAACTCGTTGTAGATCAGCCTCGCGCGGCTCAAGGGCACCAGAGCCTCCTCGAAGCGCTCAAGGGCCGCCAGCATCTTGCCTTCGATGGAAAGCCCCATGGCGGTGCCCCACCAGTCGCCCAGAGGCTCAGCCAGCTCGCGACAGGCGACGGCTTCATTCAGCGCGCCAACGGCCTCGCCTTTGACCAGTTGTTCCCGGGAGCGGCCGAAGGCGGCCTGGCCTTCGCGAAAACTCTTCTTTTGCTCATCGTTCCAGCCCGCAAAGGCGGCGGCGTAGTCGGCGAAGATGGCGTCGCCCGTGACCTTGCTGGCGATGGCCGCCCCCCAACGGGCCCGGGCCTGGAGCATGGCGATGTGCTCCTGGTCGGCGTTCTCGGGATCTGCTTCCCAGGCCGCGAGGCTGGCCTCCAGATCGGCGTCGATGGTGTACAGGATCTCATCGGGGTGCTCGCCCCACAGCTTGCCCAGGGCCTCGCTGTCTTCGGCCGCGTGATACTGCTGGTAGAGCTGGGCCACGTCGTCCTCGACCACCACGGTCGGCGGCGCGGCGGGCAAGGCCAGGGACAGCAGGGCCAACGAAGCCAACGGGGTCAGCAGACTCAACAACATGGCACGGACTCCAACACGGTCGGGCTCACATGCTGTGCATGAGGTGTCGCGCGCCGAGCACGCTTCGATGGCACCTTGCGCACAGCCAGCAAGAGGGGCGCAGAGTCTACCAGCCCTCGGGCATGGTGGGCTGCGAGGGTTTCACGGCCCTTGCGGGGCTTCTGCGGGGCCGCCTGGGTCAGTCGACCACTGGGGCCGCACGCTCCCAGTGCTGCTCGAAGGACGCCCGTAGGTGCAGGACCATGTTGCGCTGCCGCAACACCACGGCCTGGTGGCCGAATCCTGCCTGGGCGGTCAGGGAAACGAGCCCGATCCGGCCATCGACAATCGCGAGCTTGCCCGGCAGCTGCTCGGCCTGACGTCCGGTGCTGGCCAGGCTGCTCTGCAAGGCGTCGACGTAGGCTCGGCTCTCTTCATCGCCCGAAGCCAAGAACTCGCAGGGCAGGATCTGCCGCACGGTCACACCTCGTCGCTGCAGGTCGCGAAAGGCCTCGGCCACATCGTCGTCGCCCAGCATGGGCCTGCCGATGAACATGAGCAGCTCGCGCCGGGCCTCCTTGAACAGGCGCACGACCATGCGATTGACGCTCTCGGCACCGCGCAGCACTTCGACCGGGGCGTCCCAGAGAACTTCTCTCGGGTCGAGCCCGGCATCGCTCCGAATCTTCGGAGGCCGATCTTCATCGAATGTGGATGGCATGAGGGGGGAGAGCCCGTGGCCTGTCTCAGTTTCCGGAGGTGCAGGATAGGGCCAGCAGGCCATCCTTGAGCTGGAAACTTCAGCTGTCGCGATAGCACCGACAACGGCCCGACCGTCCCGTGACAGCCCTGGAAGACACAGGAGCGGCTGTCCTGACAGGTCCGAACGGAGAGCTTTTGATCAGCCTCGATCGAGCTGAATCAGAGGACGGTGCAGGGGCTCTGCCGACGTCGCGCCCTCGACCACTTTCAGCGCCCAATCCATGGGCAGATCGGTGAGCACCTGGCTGCGACCAGAGCCTGGCCAGCGGATCGTCAGATCCAGAATGCTCGTGGCATCGCCGAGGCCGATCTCCTGGGCCAGGCTCGACGAACCGAAGCTGCCTCCCGTGCCCACGGTGACGTGGATCGTCCGTTCACCCGTCGGCGTGGCCACCCGCACCGCCACCCGGGCACCGATGGCGCAGCGGTTGGCCTCGACCCCTTCGAGGACCAAGGTCAGCCAGTGATGGTCGTGCCCCGGGTTGAGGAACAAGGCGTTGGGGTAGACATCGCCCTCGTAAGCCCCGCCCATCACGGCGTACACGTCCTGGTCGCCGTCGTTGTCCAGGTCACCGAAGGCGATGCCGTGGCCCTTCTGGGCGTGGCCGAATCCGCCGGCGGTAGTGGCGTCCTGGAAGATCTGGCCCTCGCCGTTGCGGAACATGCGGTTGGGATAGAGCGCGCCATAGTCTGGCTCGCCCGTGGCGCAGTACAGATCGAGCCAGCCGTCGTTGTCGATGTCGCCGAAGTTGCTGCCCATGGTGAGCAGCACCTTGTCGATCTCCATCGACTCGCTCACGTCTTCGAAGGCCATGCCGCCCAGGTTGCGGAAGAGCTTGGCTCGCACGCCCTTGCCGTCCTTGCCCACGTAGTCCCGAGCCACCCAGCCCGCTGACTTGTAACGAAAGCCGCTGACGAACAGGTCGAGGCGCCCGTCGTTGTCGTAGTCGAAGAACCAGGTGGGAAAGCTGCGCTTGGGCTTGGTCACGCCCGCCTGCGCGGCCACGTCCACGAAGCGCCAGGCTCTGGCTTTCGAGGCCAGATGGCGGGCCGGGTCGCCCACGCCCCGCTCGGGCAGTGAACCTCGCACCGGGCCGTCGTTGCGAAAGAGAAGGTTCGGTCCGTCGATGCGCGAGATGTAGAGGTCGACGTCGCCGTCGTCGTCCACGTCGCCCCAGGCTGTGCCCTTCGCGTAGACCTCGACGTTGAGGTCACACCGCGCTGCCACGTCAACGAACGTGCCGTCGCCCTGGTTGTGGAACAGCTCGCAGGGGTGGGTCTCGTCGGGACCGGTCTCGTTGCCGATGAACAGGTCGAGCCAGCCGTCCCCGTCGTAGTCGCCCCAGGCCGCCGTCTGGGTGGGATGAAAGCTGAGCAGCCCAGAAGCCTCTGTCACGTCGTCGAAGTGCCCGGAGCCGTCGTTGCGCAGCAGCGAGTTGGGATGTCCGCCCTGCTTCTCGAACCAGCCGCCGCGCAAGACCAGCACGTCGGCGTCCCCGTCGTTGTCGTAGTCGGCGTGCAGCATGTTCAGGCCACCGGTGAGCCCTTCGACTCCGGCGTCTGCGGTGACATCGTCGAACGAGCCGTCGCCCCGGTTGCGCAGCAGGTGCAGCGGATCGGTCACGCCCCACGACGAGACCAGCAGGTCGAGCAGGCCATCGCCGTCGAGGTCTTCCATGACCACGCCCCCTGCCAGGCCCGTGACCGCCACGCCAACCTCTCTACCCACGTCGGGAAAGCGCCCGGGATCGAAATCGCTGGCGAAGAGTTCAGGGCCCAGACGCCAGGCCTCCGGGACGCCGTCGGGCCAGGTGCCCAGGGTCATGGCTGCCAGGTTGATCAGCCAGCGGGCCTCCCAGTCCTTCTCGTTCTCTGCCAGCCGTTCGCTGAGGATCTCGAAGGCCTTGCGCCCGCCTTCAGGTTCGACGTGCACGCCCCCGCCGGCCAGGGGCAGCAGGCACGAGTCCGGGTTGTGATGGTCGAGACAGTTGCTCTCTTCGGCCAGGCGCAGGTACGACAGCAAGAGCATGCGCTGCATCTCCCCCGCCATGGCCGGGGCGACCCGGTCACCCATCTCGGCAAAGCGGGCGGACATGGCCTCGAAGACCTCGATGGCCGCCCCGGTCTGCCCCGCCAGCAACAGCTGCTCGCCATAGGCCGCCTTCAGCTGCCCCGCCGGCGCGCCCTCAGGCAGCGCGTCGATCTGCTGCCGCAGCAGCTCGGCCTGCTCGGTGTTGCGGTAGAGGTTGTCGGTGGGGTCCGTGGCTGCGACCACGTCTACGAGGCGTTGCGCCATGGCTTCAGTGCCGGACGGGCTGCTGTCGCAGGCCGCGGTGGCCAGGCTCAGCAAGCCCCACAGCCAGGTCGGGAGTAGCGGTGCGCGGTGGTGGCCGTCGAATGAGCGCAAGTGGACTCCTTGTGCTGGCAGGCACTGAAGCGGGACGGGTCGGCGTCGCAGCATGACCTTCTACGACAGGCCATGCTCTGAGCCAAGCGGCCGAGCCTACGGTTTCCCCCATGCCCAGCAAGAACGTCCTGTGGCTTCTGCTCCATGCTGACCTCTTTCGTGCCGGGATGCCCGGCTGCGGGGGCTGCCTGCTCTACCCCGTCAAACCGGAAGGAGTTTTCCTACACCCCACAGTTGTCATTCCGCCCCTGGCGCGTAGGTATTCCAAGGCCCCCGTCACGGCCAAGCAGCCCCGACGAGCGCTGCCTTCCTACCCTGCCGACCTCCCCCACACGCCCTCTCGCCCGCCGCCTTCGCTCACGCGAGCGTCGCCGAACGCCCAGCGCGCCCTCATCACACCCCCTCCCCACCCGGCGGACGGACCCTTCCCGGGCGCGCCGTCGGCGCGCATGGCTCTCGGCCCATCTTCAGCTCGCTCAGAACAGCTCAAGCAGCTCGGGCTGCCCCGCGCCGGATGCACCAGTGGCGCCTCGGACGGCAGCCCAAGCGACTTCAGCATGGACTCCACGACATGGGGTCGTGCCGTCCGACCAGCTGTGACGTGGGTCGTAGGCGATGCAGCTGTCGGGCGTTTCGTGCAGGCGCTTGGTGCGACTGCTGGGCGGGCTGCGTAGCGACACAGTCGCTCGAGCCGCTCACAATCGCTGCCAGGCACCGGCTGACCGACGTGCAGCGAGAAGCCCACCACGACGGCGCAATCCTCGCGCGGTTGTTGAGCCCCCCCGGAACCGTGCTCGGACAGTCCTCGGGTGTCGCGCCATGCGCGGTACCCTGGGTCACTGCGCGCGATGTCGGGGGCCGCAACACATTGCCGTGGACGTTCTCCGGCTTGGCGCTGGCGCGGGGATTGACTCGGGTGGCCCAGCTACCTCCCGCACATTGGGCCCTTATCGTTGGCCGGCTGATTCTGGCATCGGGATCTTGACTGGGCTCACTTCGCCTTCCGAAACCAGAAAGGGAAGTGAGCGAGCCCCCGTTGCGCCTCCGGGATGGGGGCACATGACCGTCACCTCGTAGCTTCCCGGTGGGACTAGGTCGATGAGGTACGGCGCCGCGTCGAAGCCCACAGTTGAGAACGAAGCCTGCCCACTGTGCTGGAGGGTGAACAACGCAGAGCCTGTGTACAGGCTGTCCGGCGATTCCTCGATGACAATTTCAATGATTCCGGTCGGTCCCGCCTCCAGGAGAACTTCTGCGGGTGCTTCGCCGACAATGACTGGAACAGGCTCATTCAGCACCGTGACCCCCGGAACGCGCACGCTCGGCAGCCACGAGACCTCCCAGGGACCCGCTGGAACTGTCTCCAACCAGACGTCTCGCTGGCCGGGGGCCACAGCGCAGAGCCATGGCCTTGGCGACGGGGAATCGCCGCTGGCATCCCGAAGTCGAATGAACCCCGCTGCGTCGCGCGCACGAAGAGGGCTGGCGGTCACAGCCACGCCAAGAAGCATGATGTGCATCGCACCAAACGCCATGGTCTCGGGTGCGACCTCGATGTGCTCAACTGGTAGGGTCGCACCTGATAGACGAGGCACGAGAACATCCCTCTCGACTGAACGGTACCCGGGCCATGCGAACGCGACATTGAAAGGCCCCACGCCTGAAAGGCGCGCCGGGGCGGTGTAGAGAAGCCGCTTGACGCGACCCTCCTGTGGGTCAACGCCAAAGCCTAGACCGAGAAGGGCTAGCTCCGGCCGGCGTGGGTCAACGGTGAGACCCGCTCGGGTGTCAACGGTGACAGCGGACGAACCCAGCTGAGAATCGACGTGGGGCGCTTCGCCGCTGGGGCCGGACACAACGATGTCTAAACCGTACAGCGGTGACACCTTGAGCACATGGGATCCGTTCCCCGGTGCGACGGCATCCAAAGGCTGACTCATGACTGCCCAGGGGCCGAGTGCGGTGAGGGTATACCGAGCCCTGGAGTCCAACCCGCTGATCGTGAAGAAGCCTGTGGAATCCGTCGGGACGACCTTCCAGGGTGGAATCGTCGCCGGGTCATCCACCAGCTGGTCGGGCGTGTAGCCGTTTCTCCAGCATGTGACCAGACCGCCTTTGCCAAGAGGCGCTCCGTCCATCCAGAAAACTCGCCCTCTTATCGAGGCACCGGTCTGAAGGACCAGTGTGATCTCACGATCCTCTTCAGCAACACGCCGCTCTGCGGAAAGCCAACCCGGAGCCCACGCTCCCACGACAGAGGATCCTCGCCAGGGCGTGATGACCGCCGAACCCTCGTCATTGCTCGCGGCAACGACGGCAGCTTCCCCATCCGGGTCTCGGATGTAGACGCGTGCAGTCGGCACGGGGCGACTTGCCTCGTCAACGACAGTAACGTGCAAGCCGAGTCGCTGCCGCACGACGCTGCTTTCGATCGCCGGACCGTGTGCGGGAACAGGCAACACCAAGCCGTTGAGCGGTCGGCTTGAACTCCGTTCCTCCAGGCGTCGTCCGGGAGTCCCAACTGGTTCAGCCGCTCCGTTCAACCAAATCAACATGCAGATCGCGACACCGACGGTACTGCCAATGGCCAGAGTTCGCAGCTTCATGAGAAGTGATCAGCACCACGGATTGCAGGCCGCGCGACAATAAGATGGATCATTCAGGAAGGACCGGCCTGCACACACACCGCCTGGGTACTCTCTCCTTGGGTCTGGACCGTACAGAATCCCGTTGTGCCGCACGATGGACAATCACCGCCAGTGTCCCATCCATTGTTCTGGCCACCCGATCCTGTCAGCTTGAGAATCAGGTGACAACAGTCACTCTCGCTCGAGCTACTACAGGAACATGTCTTGTAGAACGTCCCCGGCGGATTCTCCATTTCCCGCACAATGCATTCGGAGCCATCACAGGATCCGCGACAGGTGAGCGAACTTCCGCTCATTCCGCTGCCGCTTCCGGTACCACTGCAGCCTGCGTAAAGACTGCCGGGATCCAACGTCAACGTAAGGACTGCAAGGATGACGATTTTCAAATTCATCGGTTTCAACTCCCAATTCCAGATCATAGGGTTCCCTTGGCCGTTCATGTGACGCACACACTACAGGGTGCCGTCACCCTTGTTCGGGGTGTCAAGTGTCAAGTGTCAAGTGTCAAGTGTCAAGTGTCATTCATTCCAAAGCGGCGCGGGAGTCGACGAGCTCGCAGTCCCGTGGAATCGAAACCATCGGTGAAGGCGAATCCTCTCCGAAGCCGGTCTCTTCGGTGTTCTCGGCTCTCTACAGGGGGAATCCAGCGGAAACTGGTGTGTCCACCGGAGGCAGGCAGCCAAAGCGACTCGCCCCGATTCTCATCGGCAATCTTCAGCATGCTAACGCGATCAGAATTGCGGCTCCCGATGTCGTCATCCCAACTGCGTGCGGATCGATATGTTGAACAATTACAAACCGACATCACGTAGTCGTTTCAAAGCCCCCGTCGCGGCCAAGCAGCCCCGGCGAGCGCTACCACCCTACCCCGCCGACCTCCCCCCACACGCCCTCTCGCCAGCCCCCTTCGCTCACGCGAGCCTCGCCGAAGGCCCCGCGCGCCCGCATCACACCCCCACCCCACCCGACGTACGGATCCTCTCCTCCGGGCGCGCTGGCGGCGCGCATGGATCTCGTCCCATCTTCAGCTCGCTCAAAACAGCTCAGGCAGTTCGGGCGGGCCCCGCACCGGATGCACCAGTGGCGCCTCGGGCTCGGGTCGCCGGTAGGCTGGCGGCCCAGGGCACGCCCACGAGAACGGGCAGAACCCAACTTCCTCAGCGACTCACCGCACAACCCGCGGCCACCTGTTCCACCCGCTCCATGCCGAACAGATCGGCCCAGACAGCGAAACGCCGATCGCCCTGGCCGCGCAGCGCGCTCGCCTTGCTGGGCCGCGGGTCGCGCAGGGAGCCGTCCCAGCTCAGGCCTCGAAAGTCGCCCAGCCCCCGCCCGCTGGAGAAGCCCGTGGCCGGCGCACCTTGCACGGCACCGAACACCACATTGCCAGCAACGGCCACGCCTTGCACACCGTGCTCAGCAACGATCGCCTTGCCTTCGTTGCTGTAGACCGCGTTGTTCGCGAAGACCATGCCGCCTCGATCGTTCCACGACGAGAGATCGGCACCCAACCCCTCGACCACGATGGTGTTGTGGACCAGCTGCAGGTTCACGGTCTGCCCCTGATGGTCGTGGCTGTGAAAACCGATGGCGCCGCCCATGACCAGGTTGTTGCGCACCAGCGCCTCGCCCTGCACCTGCAGCACCACCGCGTCGCTGCCGTACAGGATGTTGTTCTCGATCACGTTCACTGCCCGCCCGCCCGTGCCATAGACGAGCAGGCTGGGGTACTGGGTGTGATGCACCGTGTTGGCCACGATCCAGTTGTCCCAGCTGCCCTGCTTGATCTCGATGCCGTCGCCCTGGTGACCGCCGCAGTGGTGCACATGATTCGCGGCGATCACCGAGCGGCTCATGATCACGGCTCCGTTGTTGGCGCCCAGGTACATGCCCTCGCCGTAGCCCGCGGTGTGATGGATGTGATTGCGGGTGATGAAGAGCCTGTCGGTATTGTGGGTGTTGGCGGTCAGGCCCGCTTCGCCCGTGTGGTGAATCTCGCAGCCATCGATCCAGACGTCGCTGCACTGATGCAGGCGCAGACCAGCAGAGCCGCCCGTCAGCTCCAGACCCCGCAGGCACAGGAAGCGACTGGGACCCTTCGACGGCGAGCCCACGTTGATCACGTTCTGGCGCGCATCGGCCCGGGTGATGATGACCTGCTGCCCGGCACGAGCCTCGATCCAGATGGGCGCGTCGGCCGTGCCCTGCAGGCTCACCTCGAAGGCCGGAGCAAAGGTCCAGGTGCCCTCGCCGACCCAGAGCCGATCGCCGGCGCGCAGGCTGTTGACGGTGCTGGCCAGTCGGGCACCGTTCTGCACAGAGGTGATCTCAAAGTCGTAGTCGAGTTCCAGCTCCCGGCGAGGCGTCGCCTGCGCCCAGCTCGGCTCGACGGCGCGGCCAGCACGGCGAGCCAGCGCAGCCAGGTCGACGTGTTGCCCGGGCACGGGGGCATCGTGCTGGGGGGACTTCGGCTCAGCGATCGCAGCCGGTGTAGCGACAGCAGTCGAAGCTGACGACGGAGGGAGCTCTTGGGCCGAGAGCGTCGTTGCCAGCACGACTCCGCCCACCACGATCCAGGTCAGCAACCGAAGCGGCGGCCAACCCCACGGCCGACCCTGCAGCCGAGCCCGCGACCCGGCCAGCTGCCAGAACCCGGGGCAGTCCATGCTCCGCGGACTCTCCACGGCCCATTGGCAATGCGGCGGCGTGGTCTTGGTCACAGGCATCTCGCCACCGATTCTGCCACGACGAACCTCCCCGGAGTGCCGGGCCCTTCACCACGACCAGCCTCGCCAGCGCCCGAGGCCCTCACCACGACGCCCTCCGCCGGTCTGCGGGCCCCACCCCACCGCCCGTGGTAACTTCCCCGGTCTCATGACCAGCCTCCCTGCCAGCGCCGCCCCCTCCCGCACGGGCCCCGCCTTGGCCGGGCTGGCGGCTGCGGCCACGGTCACAGGCCTGCAGGTCATCCTGCCCCGCTTCTTCTCGGTGCTGCTCTGGTACCACCTGGGCTTCTTGGCGGTCAGCCTGGCCATGCTCGGCTTCGCCCTGGGCGGGACCCTGGTGCGTCGGCGGCGCGAGTCGGGCGCTCTGCCCGGGGCCGGCTTCAACCTGGGCAGCCTGGGCGCCTGGGGCACGGTCACCACCGTCATCGCCCTGGTCTGCATCGTGCGCCTGCCCATGGAGACCGCGGCGCTGATCCCCAGCGACGACCCGAACGCGCCCTACGACCCGACACACATGTTCGCCTTGGCGGGCATGGTGGTGCTGCTGGCCGCGCCCTTCGTCTTGCTGGGGACGCTGGCCTGCTCGGCCCTCGACCTGGGCAGCGATCGGTTGGGCAAGGTCTACGGCGCGACCTTCGTGGGCGGCGCCCTGGGAGCGGGGCTGGCCGTGGCGGCGCTGCAGTTCATGGGCCTACGCACGGCCACCGGCGTGATCGTGCTGCTGCCGGTGCTGATCAGCCTGGCCCGACCCCGCCCGGTGACGGCCCTGGCCCTGGTGGTAGGGCTGGCCCTGCTGCTGTTCCCCCACACGCTGCTGCCCTTCACCAGCCGCAAGCACTTCCCGATCATCGAGCCCGAGCAGGTGCTCCTCGAGCAGGACGACGCCTCCAGCAATGTGATCTTCTACGACAACCCCGGGCATCACGGGCTGTGGTCCCCGGCCCAGGGTTTTCGCGGGCCCATGCCGCAGACCATCGCCGTGGCCATCGACGCCTGGGCGATCACGTTCTTGGTCAAGCGCGACGGGCCCGATGAGTACCCGGCGCTGATCCCGTTTCATCAGGCCAGCCTGGCCTACGAGGGCATGGAGCCAGACAGCTCGGTGCTGGTCATCGGCGCGGGGGGCGGCTGGGACGTGCTCTCGGCCCTCGACGCCGGGGCGAGCCACGTCACCGCCGTGGAGATCAATCCGTTCATCGTCGACGCGGTGAAGAACCGCTGGGCCGACGAGACCGCGAACCTCTACGGCGACCCGCGGGTCACCGCCATCGTCGCCGAAGGACGTCACTTCATCGAGAACGACGATCAGCTCTACGATCGCATCGTGCTCGCCGGCGTCGACACCTTCGCCGCCACCCAGGCTGGCGCCTTCGCCCTGGCCGAGAACTACCTCTACACCGTCGAGGCCATGAAACAGTGGCTCTCGCACCTGCGTCCGGGCGGCGTGCTGTTTCTCACCCGCTGGTGGTTCGACCCTCCTCGGCAGACGTTGCGGCTGGCCCTGACCATCCGCCAGGCCCTCGAAGAGCTGGGAGTCGACGACCCGCGCCAGCGCCTCTACATCAGCCGAGCCACCAACTCGCTGGTCATGGTCAAGCGCCACGAGGACTTCACCCCGGGCGAGCTCGACGCGCTCAACCTGGCCAGCCAGCAGCGGGGCGCGTCCACGGTGTACGCCTGGGGACGACCGTCCCACCCGCAGCTCGCCGAAGGGCTCGACACCGCCGACCCGGAGGCCTTCGCCCAGGCCTACCCCTACCGCGTCGACCCGGCCACGGACGACCGCCCCTTCTTCTTCGAGAACGGTCGGCTCTCCCGGCTCTTCGGCTCCCAGGGGGACATGTTCCACGGGCGCCTCGGCGGCCAGGAGATCCTGGCGGTGACCCTGTTCGTGCTACTGATCCTGGCCATCCCCCTGCTGGGCGGTGCGCGCAATCGGGCCGCGGGTGGCCTGCACCGGCTGGCACCCTTTCTCTGTCTGGGCGCGGGCTACTTGATGGTCGAGGTGCCCCTGCTGCAGCGGCTGGCACTGCTGCTCGGGCACCCCGTGTACGCAGTGGCGGTGGTGCTGGTGGCCCTGCTGATCTGGTCGGGACTGGGTTCATTTCTCGCAGCCCGGCTGCCCAGCCGATTCGCACCCTTGGTGCTGGCGCTCACCGGCTTGCTGGTAGGGCTGACCCTGGTCATGGGCCATGGCCCACTGGTCGAAGCCGTGCATGGCGCTGGCCTGCCCACGCGCATCGTCGCAGTGATCGCCTGGCTTGCACCGGCGGGACTGGCCATGGGCTGCTGTTTCCCCCTGGCGCTGAGAGCCATCGACACCGACCTGCTGCCCTCCGCGTTTCTCTGGAATGGTCTCGCCTCCGTGCTGGCCGGCCCCCTGGCCGTGATGATCGCCATGGCTCAGGGCTTCACCGTCACGCTGCTGGTCGGCGCGGGGTGCTACCTTGTCGCGGCCCTGACGCTGCTGGTGGCTCGCCCGTCGGCAACAGAGGTCTGAACCCATGACCCTCGCTACGCTCCTCCCACGGTGGCTCGCCTACTCGGCGTCACTGGCTGATCCCGTGACCGCCCTGCTCTCCCCAGGGCGGCCCGCGACAGGCTCGCGCTCCTGCGCCCGCGCGCTTTGCATGGCTCTGGCGATCCTGGCGACCGGCTGCGGCGAGGCCGAGCACCCCGTGCGCGTGGTGCTGATCACCCTCGACACCCTGCGCTACGACCGCGTGGTGGGCGAGGGAGCAGCCATGCCCAGGCTCGGTGCGGCTGCCAAGACCGGCACGCTGTTCACCCGCAGCTATGCGGCCACGTCGAGCACCCAGCCTACCCACGCCACCCTGTTCACCGGGCTGCACCCCTGGCGCCACGGTGTCACCCGCAACGGTCTCGTGCTACGAGAGGACACGCCCACTCTGGCCGAGCTGTTGTCAGCGAACGGATTCGCCACGGCGGCGGCGGTGAGCTCGTTTCCCATGCGCGATCTCTTCGGCTGGGACCGGGGCTTCGACACCTACCTCGACGAGTTCACCCATGGCCGCGAACAGAAGAAGACCTGGTCGGCGTTCGACCCGGACTGGGAGCACTTTTACAGTCAAGCCGACACGATCACCGGCCGGGCGTTGCAGCTGCTCGACGCCGCCACTGCGAAGAAGCAGTTCTTCTTCTTTCACTACTTCGACCCCCATGCTCCCTACGGGGACAGCTGGCGTCCCGGGCCGAAGGCCAAGCTCACCACCGCCGACCGCATCGTCGAGACCCTCGATCTCACGGAGGCTCTGAAAGAGGGCCAGACCGAGTTTCAGGAGACGCTCAAGAAGGCCCTGCGCGGCTACGCCAAAGACGTGGCCTTTCTCGACGAGCAGCTGGGCATCCTGCTCGACCGTCTCGCCGCCGACGCTGAGCACTACGAGACCCACGTGGTCATCACCGCCGATCACGGCGAGAGCTTCGGGGACGATCTGTCGTTTGGTCACGGAGACCGGGTCAGCCACCAGCAGCTGCGCGTGCCTCTGGTGATCCTCTCCCCTGCCGTGACCACCGGCCGACGCAGGGACCCGAACGGCACGATCGACGTGGGCAAGACCCTCGTCGCCCTGGCCGGTCTCGACGACGACGACTGGCCCGGGGGCCGCGACCTGACCTCGCCGCCTGGCGACTCGCTGCCACCGCCAGTGGGCATGCGCCGCACCTACGCCAAGCCGTCCCTGGATGTGCGCATCAGCGGACACGTGGCCGAGCTCACGGGCTCTCGTTTCTACGCCCTCATCGACGGCAAGCTGTACCTGGGCGACGGCCGGGAGATCTTCTTCGGCGACTCGGAGCCGGGGCGCGACGAGGTCATCCCCGAGCAGCAGCAGACGCAGCTGCGCCAGCTGTTCGAGATCTTTGAAGCCGAGCTGGGCGCCTCAGAGAACACCGAGCGCCTCGATGCCGAGAGCCAACGAGCGCTGCAGGCCCTGGGCTACACCCGCTGAAGGCAGACCAGCCCAAGGGCGACGCATCGGCCTGCCAGAACGCCGCCCTCTCCTGCGACGAGGCTAGGGCGTGTTCTCGAAGGTCTCGGGCTCACGAAGCGTGTCGATACAGTGGTCGATCAGGTCGGCCAGGGTCACGATACCCACCACGTGCTTGCCACGAACCACCGGCAAGCTCGAGATGCGCTGGCTGACCATGTGCTCGGCCACCTTGCCCATGGTGTCTTCTTCGCGGACCACCACCGGGTCGGGGACCATGATCGAGCCGATCAGCTCTGTGTTCGAACGCCCCTCGCCATAGCAGGCTCGCAGGTCACGGTCTGAGACGATGCCCACCAGCCGCGGGCCTTCGACCACGGGCAGATGGCGCACGCCCAGCTTCTTGATCAGCTCGATGGCCTCTTTGACCGATGTGGACATGGTCACGCATTTGGGATCGGCGGTCATGTGCTTCGACACCGGCGGGTCGACGTCTCCTTCGAGCAACCCGGCCTTGCAGGCGCTCCAGTAGGCCATGGCCATGTCGATCTCGGTGACGATGCCCACGAGCTTGCCGTCGTCGACCACGGGCAGGCAGCCGATGCCTTGCATGACGAAGTCGACCGCCGCGGTCACCACGCTGTCGTCGCTGGACACGGTGGTCACGTTGCGGTGCATGACCTCGGAGACGAGGTGCTTGCCGCCGGCGGCCTTGCGCGCGGCCCGCTGCTGGTCCGTGATGGCCGGCAGCCAACCGAGCTCGGTGACCAGGTCACGGTCAGAGACCACACCGATCACGGCGCCGTCTTCGACCACGGGCAGATGGCGGATGTCCTCGCAGTCCATGAACTGAAACGTCTTGTCCAGGTCTGCGTCGGGGGCAACGGTCAGAGGAAGGGGCGTCATGATCACCGAGACATCCATTGCGCTCGTTCCTATCGGGGGAGAAAGGCCATCCGTCTCTTTCAGTTTCGCTCACAACAGGAACGCTGACTGTGCGCAGCAGTGCGTAGGCAGCCCCCGAACAGCCTGCGGATCAGAGGCCGTCGTTCCGCCCAAGGGTCAAACCACCGTTCAGGCCGCAGCTCAGCTCTTGGGGCCCATGGTCAGCACGTCGTGGAAGACCTCGTCCATCTGTCGCGAGGTGGCCTCCCACGACGAGTGATCGATCACGGTCTGTCGCGCAGCCCGACCCAAGGCGGCCCGGCGTTCAGGGTTGTTCAGCAGGTCGACCACCGCTGCGGCGAAGTCGGCGGGAGCGTCGGCGACGATGATGTTCTCGCCCTGGGACAAGGCCAGCCCGCCGCAGCTCACCGCCGTGGCCACCACCGGCATCTCCATGGCCCAGGCCTGCAGGATCTTGTTCTTGATGCCCGCGCCTCGGCGCAAGGGGCAGACGAAGACGCTGGAGCGATCGACATAGGGGCGCACGTCGTCCACGAAGCCGGTGACCTCGATGCCCGGGCCCGCCAAGGCCGCCACCGCGGGGGCCGGATCCTTGCCCACGATGGTCAGCTTCACGTCGGGGAAGCTCTCGCGGATCAGCGGCAAGGTGTCGTCGCAGAAAGCCACGATGCCCTCGACGTTGGGGCGAAAACCCATGCTGCCCTCGAAGACCAGCGACGGATGGTCGGGCGTGGCCCCCTGGGGGCGATACATCTGAGCATCGACGCCGTTGGGGATCACCCGCACGTCGAGGTCGGGACAGTGCTGTCCCAAGGTGTCCTTGTCGACCTCGGAGACCACGGTGCAGACGTTCACGTGAGCCAGGTACTGGCGCTGGTAGCGCCAGGTGTTGACCAGGTTCTTGAACGCTCGGGCCCGGCCGATCAGACCCCTGGCCCGGCGCACGTCTTCCCGAGCCTCTTTCAGCGCTTCGTCGGCGATGTCCCCGAGCACGGGCAAGCCGCGGAGGCGCCGAGAATGCACGAGCATCTTCGCCCCCGAAGCCCAGACCATGTCGATGGACTCTCGCGCCAACACCTCGTCGATGGCCGCCGCCACCGCAGGGTCGTCATCGAAGACATGGCGCACCGAGAGGGACGTGGCCAGGTGCAGCACGGGCGAGCGGTTCTTCGGCGGCTTGCGCAGGGGCACCACGGCCACGCTGGCGTAGAGCTCACGGACCGCCACGGGCAGCTCGTTCAGCTCGTCGGAGCCCGCCCCATTGCTGGCGCCCCCCTCGCTGGCACCCAACGACACCAGGTGAAACTCGTGGCGGCCCGCCAGCTGACGCACGTAGTTGTCGTTGTGCAGGTTGTAGCCGTCGTGGAGCGGCCACGGCAGCCGGTGAGTGAGCAGCAGGATCTTCACGGGTGGAGAGTTGGAGGTCCGTCGGAGGTCACGTCCGTGAGCCCACGAACACCCCACCAGGCCCAGAATCGGGCCGATCGGGCAAACCCAGGGCTGCCAGCTCGCGAGTCTAACCCAGCCAAAGGCCGGGCTTCGACGCCCAGCTCTCAGGAAAGCCCGCCCGGACGGCCGATGGGTGCCACTATGGTGACGAGCGACTCGTCACCAGCCGCTCCCTCAAGCCCACCGCTCACCGCCATGCCCGCCCCTCGGCAACTGCTCTGCTATTTCGGCCACCACAAGTGCGCCTCCACCTGGGTGCACAACATCGTCGAGAACGTGTGCGACGAGGCGGGGTGGCGCAGCGCCTACCTGGCCAACGCGGGCATGTTCGACAACGACTTGTCAGCCTGGCTGAAGGCGAACCCCACCGACTTCCTCTGCCTGGTCAACGCCGACTGGAACGACGTCTCCCAGCTCGGCGGCGACTACCGGGGCTTTCACATGGTGCGCGACCCGCGGGACATCCTCACCAGCGCGTACTTCTCCCACCTGCACAGCCACAAGACCGGTGCCTGGCCCGCCCTGGTCGAGCATCGCAAGCGGCTGGCTGCCACGGACAAGAACGGTGGGCTCATGCTCGAGCTCGACTTCAACGCCGACGTGTTCGCCGAGATGGCCCGCTGGGATCGCCACCAGGAGCAGGTGCTCGAGCTCAAGATGGAGGAGTTCACCACCGACCCCCTGAACGGCTGGCTCGCCGTGTTCCGCCATCTGGGCATCATCAACGAGGAACACCGGGGCAAGCTGGGCCAGATCAAGGCCTCGGTGCGCTCGGCCCTCAACGTGGCCCACCACCATGGCCGCTGGCCCGTGGGACGCACCCTGGACAGCCTGCCCGCCGAGCGGCTCCTGGGCATCGTCCACGACAACCGCTTCGAGACCAAGACGGGCGGGCGCAAGGAGGGCGAAGAGCAGGTCACCAGCCACTATCGCAAGGGCGTGGCGGGCGACTGGGCCAACCACTTCACCGCCGAGCACGTCGAGGCGTTCAAGGAGCGCTACAACGACCTGCTGCTGCAGCTGGGCTACGAGACCTCCTCCGATTGGGGTTTGCCCAGCCCGGTCTGAGGCGGATCTCCAGTTCTGTGGTGCCCCGGGCAGCCCGGTTCAGGGTCGCTGGACGAGGTCGGGGCTCAGAGTCGTCTGCAAGGGTATGGCCTGCGGGCAGGTAGAATCCTCTACCATTCTGGGATCGTTCTGTCCCACGTCTGACGGTCCAGAGGTCCCCCCCGTGCCGGCCCAAACCCGAACGGTTTCCCACGGTCGCTCGCACCCGGTGGTGGCCTGGTTTGCCCGCAACCTGCTGCGCGGCTGCTCGCACTTTCCGCTGTGGCTGCTGCAGGCGGTCGGCGGGGCCATGGGGACGGTCCTCGCCATCCTGCCCAGCCAGGCTCGCTCCCGCAGCCTGATCAACCTCAAGCTCTGCCTGCCCGAGCTGTCCGACCGCGAGCGCAAGCGTATCGCCCGCAAGGCCCTGGCCACCATGGGCGGCATGGTCTTCGAGACAGGCTTGCTCTGGAGCCTCAATCGAGAAGAGATGCTGGGACTGGTGCGCCAGGTGCACGGGCAAGAGCACATGGACGCCGCCCTGGCCAAGGGCAAGGGCATCATCCTGGCCATGCCGCACCTGGGCTCCTGGGAGTTCCTCTGCTTCTACATCGCGGCCCAGTTCACCGAGACACCGATGACGGCGATGTTTCGCCCGTCGCGAGTGCGCGAGATGGACACCCTGCTCGTCGAGGGACGGGGGCACCTGGGCGCCCTGATGGTGCCCGCGGGAGTCTTCGCCGTGCGCTCCCTGCGCCGAGCCCTCTCCCGGGGCGAGTTCGTCATCGTCCTCCCGGACACCGACCCCAAGGTCGGTCAGTCGGTCTTCGCGCCCTGGTTCGGCGTGCCAGCCAACAGCAGCACTCTGCTCCCTCGCCTGGCCCACGACAGCGGCGCCTCCGTGCTCTGTTGCTTCGCTGAACGCTTGCCCAACGGTCAGGGCTTCGACATGCACTTCGCCCCGGGTCACGAGGCCATCGGCGGCGAGGACATCCCCCTTGCAGTCGCAGCGCTCAACAAGGATGTGGAAGCGCTCATTCGACGCAAGCCTGAGCAGTACCTCTGGCGCTATCGCCGCTTCAAGCGCAGGCCAGAAGGCGAGCCGCCGCTCTACAGGTAGGCCAGCCGCCTGCGCGGCGCGGCCCGCCCTGCGCCGCAGCTAGGCGTCCCTGGCGTGCCCACCTGACCGGGCCCCGGTGCAGCAGTTGACGACTCTGTCGCCGCTCAGCTGGCGACCAGGTCCCAGTCGATGGCGTGGCGATCGAGGCGAGGCAGCTCGGCGTCCATGACCTCCACGTATTTTTGCACCGCGCCAGTATTGAACAGCACCACGGTCTCGTCCGGCGAGATGTGACCGGCGGCCAGGGCGGCGTCGAGCACTCCCAGGCAAGCGGCGGACTCGGGGCAGAGGGAGAGGCCCTCGGTGGTGGTGGCCAGGCGCATCCATTCGGTGAGCTGCTCTTCGGGAGCGGCCATGGCCCGGCCGCCCGAGGCCGCCACCGCGTCGAGGATCATGAAATCGCCCAGGGCCTTGGGCACGCGCAGGCCCGAGGCCACGGTGACCGGGTCTTGAGCCTCGTCGGCGAAGCGCTGCCCCGCATCAAAAGCCGTGGCGATGGGCGAGCAGCCGCTCGACTGACAGGAGAACAGCCGCGGCCGCCGCTCGTCGTCGAGCCAGCCCAGGCTGCCCAGCTCGCCGAAGGCCTTCCACATGCCGATGAGCCCGGTGCCCCCGCCCGTGGGGTAGAGAATGACGTCGGGCAGCTTCCAGTCGAGCTGCTCGGCCAGCTCAAGGCCCATGGTCTTCTTGCCTTCGATGCGGTAGGGCTCGCGCAGGGTGGACATGTCAAACCAGCCCATGCGCTCGGCCCCCTCCTTGACCATGGCGCCGCAGTGGTTGATCAGGCCGTTCACCGCGTACACCTTGGCCCCGAAGAGCCCCGCTTCGAGACGGTTCACCAGGGGCGTGTCGTCGGGCAAGAAGACCCAGCAGTCCATGCCCGCCCGCGCGGCGTAGGCAGCCAGGGCGCCCCCCGCGTTGCCCGCCGTGGGGATGGCCAGACGCTGCACCCCCAGCTCGCGAGCCATGGTCACCGCCATGGCCATGCCCCGAGCCTTGAACGAGCCCGTGGGCAGGGTCGATTCGTCCTTCACGATGAGCTTGGCCACGCCGAGCTCGGCGGCCAGGCGTGGGCAGTCGATGAGCGGCGTGACCGTCTCGCCCAGGCTGACCACCGACGCCTCCCTGGCGTAGGGCAGCAGCTCCCGGTAGCGCCAGAGACTCATGGGGCGCCGGGCCAGATCGCCGCGGGACACCGACCCCGCCACCTTGTCCAGGTCGTACCGCACCCACAGGGGTCGGTTCTCGTGCACTGTGGCCAGCACGCCAGCGGGCAGGTGGGTGCCATCAATAGCGGACTCGAGGTGACTCACGGTGCTCATGGGCAGGGTGCTCAGAAAAAGTCGGACATGACGGGAGCCGTCCCAGCGAAGACCGGGGCGGCGGCGGCCCAGTCGTCGGCAGAGCCGCGGGCCAGACCCGACAGGCGCAGGTCTTCGGGGCTGGAGCGACCCGAGTAGAGGGCCGCGAGCCCCCGAATGTGCAGGGGCAGCGTGCCCTTGCCTCCTGGCTCGACCCGCCCCACGCCGTCCTCGACGCGCAAGATGTACGGCCCGGCGTTGCCAGGCAGCAACTCGTCGGTGATGTCGAAATGCAGCTCGGCCGAGAGCCCCCTCGGGTAGCCGCGAGCGGTCAAGGCGGCTTGCACGTTGACCATGCGCAGCATCCAGGGCAGGGCCAGGGTCACCGTCGCCCTCCACTCTGGCACCAGGGCTACGAGGGGGTGCAGGACGCTGCCGTGCAGGGTCACGTCCCCCGCCATGCTGGCGTGGCTCGACAGGAAGGCCAGCAGCCGCCGGGCCGCACCGGGCGAGTTGGCCACCGCGTCGGTCAGGCTCAGATCGAAGAAGGCACCTGATGCGCCGTCGACCTGGCTCAGGCTCACGTAGCCCTCCATGCGGCCGCCTTCTTCGACCACGTAGTGCCGGACCGTGCCGGTCTTGGGCTCTCGAATGCGCGTCCAGATGTACTGGCAGCGATCGAGGTAGCCGCTACGCTGCCTGGCGAAGCGCCCGTAGCACTCGCCCATGGCCGCAAGGTCCTCGGGGCCCGCCGCCCGCAGCGCCGGCTCGGTGTCTCGTAGGTCCAGCCGCCCCAGGGGCAGGGATATCTTCCAGCGATCTCCCGCCAGCTCGTATCCCGCCCCCCGGTACAGGGGCAGCGTGGCAGGATAGAGAGTCGAGAGGGCCATGCCCTGCTCGTGGAGCTCGCTCATGGAGCCCGCCATCAGGGTGCTGGCAGCGCGCTGGCCCCGGCGGGCCGGGTCCGTCCCCACGCCGGCGATGCCCACGGTGGGTACCACGCGCCCGCCGAAGCTCTGCCCCATGGGCAGATGCCAGAGCCCGCCGAGCACCCGGTCGTCAGCGCTCACCACCCGCAGGTTGCCCTCCCCCGCCAGCTTGGCCGTACGATCGATGGCCTCGGTGTCCGCCCGGAAGCACTGGCATAGGATCTCGATCAACTCGGAGCGCTCACCCTCGTCAGCCGGAGGCCCGAAGCGCAGGGCGGGGTTCTGAGAGGGGCTCATGGACTGGACTCCGCGGACGCCTGCCTGGCTTCATCGGCGAGCAGCCCGGGCAGCAGCGCCGCCAGGGTCTCGTACTCGCCCGCCTCGTTGTAGACCTGGGCGGAGATGCGCAGCAAGCGGCAGCGGGGTGACGACCAGTCGCTCACCGGAACCTCGATCTGCTGCTCACGAAACAGCCGGTCGGCCAGGGGGTCGATGGTCCATTGGCCCACTCCCACCCTGGGCGGGCTCGGGGGCAGGGGCAGCGCAGCCAGGCTGCCGATCATGGACTCCGGCGCCGCAGGCTCCTGGCCCAACGCCTCGCAAAGCCGCTCCCGCCCGGCCAGGACCTTTGCTCGGTTCGCGGCTCGCACGGCGTCCCAGCCCCCGGGCAACACCCCGTCCATGAAGCGCAGAGCCGCCGGAAGCGACAGCCAGGCCGACGGATCTGCCGTGCCGCACCAGTCAAACTCTTGCAGGAAGCGACTGCGCTGAGCGTCGGGAGCCGAGGCCCCGTGGCTGATGCTCAGGGGACGCACCCAACGATGGTGCTCGGCCCGCACATGCAAGAAGGCCGCGCCCTTGGGAGCGCAGAGCCACTTGTGGGCGTTGCCCGTGTAGGCGTCCGCGCCGAGGGCCGAGAGATCGAGGGGCAGCATGCCCGGAGCGTGGGCCCCGTCGACCATGACGAAGACCCCTCGCTCCCGCAGGGCCGCCACCAGGGCCTGCACCGGGAAGACCAATCCGGTGGGGCTGGTCACATGATCGATGAGCACGCAGCGAGTGCGCTCGGTCACGGCGGCGAGCACGGCCTGCTCCACCACCTCGGGCCCCTCGATGGGGAAGGGCAAGGGCACCACCACCACCCGGGCTCCCGCTCGTTCGGTGACGAAGTCGACGGCCATGCGACAGGCGTTGTAGCCATGATCGGTGACCACGAGCTCATCGCCGGGCGAAAGAGCCAGGCAGCGCAGCACGGTGTTGCAGCCCATGGTTGCGTTGGTGACGAAAGCCAGCTCGTCGCCTGGTGCACCGAGAAAGCTCGCCAACGCGTCCCGCGCACCGTCGAGCAGGTCTTGATACTCGCGCACGAAGAAGCGCACGGGCTCCTGCTCGAGCTGATCCCGGAGCCGCCGCTGCTCAGCAAGCACCACGGTGGGACAAGCCCCAAAGGAGCCATGGTTCAGGAAGGTGATGTCCGGGTCGAGTGACCAGTTGCCGAGCAGCGGCGAGACCATCGCAAATCCTACATACAAAGACGGAGAAGGGAGCGCCTTGCCAAGTCCAGACAGGCCTCCCTCGGGGGCTCCTATTTGAGCCGCCAGCGTAGGTTCGCTCAAGGGCTCGACGACCCGGGAGAAGCTCGACTTGAGGGAGTTGATCTGTCATCAGAGGCTCGGGTAATCTATTCCGAAAATGTTGCCGTCCCGCAGAAGAGTGGGGCTGACCGGCGACATCGTTTTCTTTGGAGCGTGATCATGCGATTCCTCCCTTCCCTGGCAGTCGCCGGGTTCGTTGCTGGCCTTGCCAGTCAGGCCCTTGCAGGCGACCCCGTGGGGTTTCTGCCTCTCGCCTCACCCAACGCGCGAGAGGCTCTGACTCCATCCACCAGCAGCAGCTGGTTCGGCGCGGGCGACACCACTTTCGAGCTGAGCGAAGGGTGGACCATGGATGTGGCCGGTCAGTACCGCGTCCGCTACCAGAAAGACACCAACCGCGGAGCGCCCGTCGCGCCCCACAACCGCAACAGCTTCTACCTCGGCCGGGCTCTGGTGAATGCCAACATCAAGAGCACTTCGGGCTGGAACCTCTACACCGAGGTCATCGACGCACGCATCACCTCGAATGACCTGCCCCCTGGCGGTGGCGATCGCAATACGCTCGACGTGCGCAACCTCTACATGGGCTACACCGAAGGCGACACCTCGGTGCGCGTCGGCCGCACCGACCTGAAGTACGGGGCCCAACGGCTGATCTCGCCCCTCGACTGGGCCAACACCCGGCGCACCTTTGAAGGTGTCGTGCTGCAGCAGAAGGTCCAGGGCGGCAAGATCGACGCCTTTGTCACCCACCCGGTCATCGTCTCGGCCCACGACCTCGACCACGATGACGACAGCAACTGGTTCTCCGGCGTCTACAGCACCTGGGACATCGGTGAGAACGGCAATGAAGGCCTCGACGTCTACCTGCTGGCCCTGAACGAGAAGACCCAGAAGTTCGCCGAGCTCCTCGGCCCCTTGCGTGGCCGTGACATCTACACCGTCGGCGCTCGTCTCTGGAACAAGGACGGCGCGGTCGACACCGAGGTCGAGTTCGCCAAGCAGTACGGCAAGTCGGGCGGAGCCAACATTCGCGCCCACGCCGTCACCGCTCGGGGCGGCTACACGTTCACCGAGATGGACATGGCACCCCGGGTCGGCCTCGACCTCGACTACGCCAGCGGTGACGACAACCCCCTCGACTCCACCAAGGGCACGTTCAACCAGCTGTTCCCCTTGGGCCACGCCTACTTCGGCTTCAATGACCTGGTGGGTCGACAGAACATCATCGACATTCAGCCCAACCTGAAGCTGGATGTGTGCGAGGCGACCACGTTGAAGATCGCCCTGCACAACTACCACCTGGCCAACCGCAGCGATGCTGCCTACAACGCGGGCGGCGGCATCCTGGCTGCTGGCGTCACGGGCGGCAAGCGGGTCGGCAACGAGCTGGACATCACGGTCGTGCACAAGCCCGATTACCTGGGCCCCCTCGATCACATCCTGCTGGGCTTCTCGGCCTTCGACCCCGGTCACTTCGTTGAGACCAACCGGACCTCGAAGACCATCCAGAGGCTCTACGCACAGTTCACCGCCCACTTCTAATTGTGGTGGTGCAACGGGGCCGTCGTGAGGGAGACCTCACGGCGGCCCCGTTGCAATTGACGTCTGTCGCGTGAGCCGCGCCGTGGCTGCGTTGGGAGGGGTAGAGCGTGGCTCGGCTCTGTCGCGTGAGCCGCGCCGTGGCTGCGTTGCAGCGGCCACGGCCGATCCTCAACGTGGCTAACGCCACGCCTCCGGTCGGCCGGACCACTGCGCCTTGCCACGACGCAGCTCACGCAACGATTGATGCACCAACTGCTTGGCATGCTTCGGCTTTGGCGGACCACTGCGCCTTGCCACGGCGCAGCTCTCGCGACGATTGGTACACCAACGGCGCTGGCTCGCTTTCGCTCGGGCAGACCATGACGCCTTGCCACGGCGCGATTGAAATGCCAACTGCGGGGGCTGGGGGGTTGGTGGCGAGCGGGCTTGGGTTCTGAAGCGTTGTGGATCTTGGGGGGCTGCTGGGGGACAACCGGGGGCATGAGTCCTTCTCGGCATCCTGCGACCTGGTCCCCTGAGCGGTTGCTTGGTGAGGTGAGCGAGACTCGCTTCAAGAGCTCGGGGCCTGGGGGGCAGCACCGCAACAAGGTGGAGACGGCGGTGCGGCTGACCCATGGCCCGAGTGGGCTGACCGGGACGGCGGGGGAGCGGCGGTCGCAGCCTCAGAATCGGGACATGGCCCTGCTGCGCCTGCGTCTGGCCCTGGCCCTGGAGCTGCGTACGGAGGTCGATCCCGTCGGCTACGAGCCCTCGTCGATCTGGCGCCAGCGGACCTCCAAGGCCGGCCTGTCCGTGAACCCCCAGCATGCAGACGTGCCCGCCCTGCTGGCCGAGGCCCTCGACGTGCTGGCGGCCCTCAACGACGAGATCCCCGAAGCGGCGAAACTGCTGGCTGTCTCTACCTCTCGGCTGGTCAAGGTGCTCAAGCTGGACCCCGCGGCCCTCACAGCCGTCAACGCGAGACTCAAAGCAGCCGACCGCTCCACCTGGCGTTAGCCGGGAGCAGATCAATCCCGATGGCAAGTGCGCAGCGCCGCAGGTTCCCAAAGGGCTCTCAGCCCTCCGCGCAACCACTCTCTCCACAAGGCACCGGGAGAAAATGCCCCGAATCTCCACCGGGGAGGGGGTCCCTGTTTCTTGCCAGGGGGGTCTGCAGCGAGTGTGGAGGCGCAGCCGACCCTGTCTGAGCGAAACGGCCCCCCTGGCAAGAAACAGGGACCCCCGGCAGATCGCCAGAAAGACGATGCAGACTAGAATGACCGGAGTGCTGCCCCCCCCCACCTCGGGCACCTGCTTCGGAGTCGCACATGGTTCGCTGGGCCCTCCTCTTTCTCGCCGTGGTCGTGGTCGCCGGGGCTGCGGCGCTCTTGCTGCTCGACGACGGCAGCGCTGGCACCGCGGACATCGTCGCCGCCCCCGGGCAGCGCAGCGGGCAGGCCACCAAGGTCGATGCTGGCCAGCCCCCCGTCCAGACGGCGCTGACGACGAGAGACGCGAAGGCCTCGCCCCTCCCTGCGGAGTCGGTCAGGCCGATCAACGGGCAGAGTTTCGGCAAGGGGCAACCGGTGGGGCCCACTCGAACGGTGAGCGGCGTCCTGCTCCGAGCGTCCGACCGGTCACCGTTGGCAGAGTGCTCGATCAGTGTTCGCTCAGCCCGTCAACCCATGCCGGGCGAGGCGGCCGACGACATCCTGCCCCCCAGCCAGCAGCCCGACCAAGACGGCCGCTTCACCTTGAGCAAGGTCCCGTTGCGCGCTGCGGACCTCATCGTCTCCCCTACCACGGGCTCGTGGATCTCGGTCGCGTTGCCTGACAGCGACGGCGACCTGGCCGACCTGCAGCTGCTGGTGAACACAGGGTTCATCGTCGAGGGTTCGGTGATCGATGCCTTCGGTTCCCCCATCGAGGGGGCCCTGATCACGTTGGCCGACAACCCCCTGATCCATGGCCTGCCCAGTGAGCACAGGCAGTCGGGGCAGCTTCTCTGGGCCAAGACCAAGACAGACTCAGCGGGCTCGTTTCGTCTGCGTGACGTTGCGCCCATGGCGAGTTCGGGCCCGGTGACGCTGGTCGCCAGGGCACCGGGCTTCATCGATGGGGAGGAGGAGCTCTTCACGCCCCCCGCGCCGTCCGTCATCGTCTCCGCAGATTATCGGCTGCGCCGCTCAGGCGCCATCGCCGGGACCGTCCTCCTTGATGTGAGCGATGACGCCGCCGCGCTCGCGGCAAACCAAGCTCGGGTGGCGGTCGACTTCGAGATGACCGAGCGGCATGGTCGGCCGCCCGTCCCCCGGGTCACCGCCGTGGTGGACAGCGCCAACCGCTACACCATCGACGGCGTGCCCCCGGGACGCTACGTGTTGCAAGCCAGCGCCGCAGGGGTCGCCGCGCCCCAATGGCAGGAGAACATCCTGGTCACCGAGGGGCACACCACCGTGGTCGACTGGGTGCTCAGCGCGGGCGGCAGCATCTCGGGCAGAGTGGTGGACACGGCGGGCAGGCCCTTGGCTGCCGTCCCACTGCGGCTGGAGCATGTGCTCAGCTGGGACGCGCCCGGCGCCTCCGGGTCGTTGGTCAGCACCTTCGGCGGGCGGGAGACGCGCACTCAGCAAGTTCAGGACGGCTGGCAGGTGACGAGTTCCGCGAAGGTCGGCACGTCCGTCACCGACGACCTGGGACGCTACGCCTTCGCGGCAGTACCTGACGGTGAACTCAAGGTCACCGTCATGGCCGCGCCCCCCGGTCTGCTCACCCCCAGCCCGCAAGAGATTGAGGTCTGGAGCCAAGCTCAGCTGCGCGACATCAGCTTCGTGATGAAGACCGGCGAGGTGCTCCGCGGTCGTGTGCAAGATGATGTGGGCCGTCCCCTCCCCGACGCCCGGGCCCAGGTGAACACCGTGACCGACGTGACCTCTTGGGACCGGGAGCTCGGCGTGGGCTGCGACGACGACGGCCGCTTCTCCATCGGCGGGCTCGCAGCCGACGAAGAGCTCACGCTCTGGGTCACCCACTCGGGTTTCGCCGACTCCTGGCAGAGGCTGACCCCGGACGAAGGCCTGGTGGTGGTCGAGTTGAAGCCCTCGGTGGTGCTCAACGCCGTGGTCCTGGTAGCAGAGACGGGCCTGCCCCTGCCCCGTTACGAGGTGACCATCACCCAGGGCACGATCACCCGCAGCCGAGAGGTCAGCGACGCCTTGGGCCGCTTCGCCCTCGAACTGGACGACGATGTGCCGGTGACCATCACCGTCTCTGCCGAGGGGCGCAGAACCACCTCCGTGCCCGGCGTACGGCCTTCGGAGAGCCAGCAGCGGCCCGTGGAGATCCGCCTGCCTCCCGGGGGCTAGCAACCCTGGAGCGGGACTCAGTGGCCACCCGCAGCGCCGCTCGCACGCTTCTTGTCCATTCCAAGGCCGGAGGGTCCGGGCAAGGTTGGCCGGGACGGATGGCCGAAGATTGGCTAATATGCCCGGATCCGGTGCGGCGACCCGGCGGTCCTTCATGGGCCAGTGGCTCGCTTGAATGCCCGATAGCTCCCCTTCGATCCATCCCTTTACTACGGAACAAGCCATGAAGAAGCTCATCACCGCCCTCAGCCTCGCCGTCTGTGTCAGCCTCGTCGGTTGCGCCTCCTCCGAAGTCCAGGCTTCCGCTGACAGCGGTGCCATGGCCAGCGACGCCGAGCTGAGCTGCTGCGCCGAGAGCATCCTCGCCGAGAAGTCCGAGTGCGGCGACTGTGGTGCCAACGTCGAAGGCAAGGTGGTCTGCCCCGCCAGCGGCACCGTCTACGACGCCGAAGAGAACTGATCGTTTCGGAGGCTCGCCCTGGCCAGCCTCCCCCACGATCGAACCCGCGGTCGGTGCTCAATAGCTGACCCGGTGAGCGGGGGCGCGTGTTCAGCACGCGCCCCCGCTTCGTGTCCCCCGGCGCCAACCCACCGGCGCCGGGACCTGGCCAGTGGCCCCCGAACGGCCCCCGGCCCCTGCCTGGCCCAACCATGTCCGTCATGAGCGATTCACCTGCCACACCTGTGCGGCTCGTCCGCCACGGCGAGGTGGAGGCTGTGCACCGGGGCACGTTCTACGGTGGCGCCGAGGTGCCCCTGTCTCCAGAGGGCTTGGCCGCTTCGACCGTGCTGGCCCAGCGCCTGGCTGCGGACAACCCCCCGGAGTGGGTGGCCTCGAGCCCGCTCAGCCGGGCCCTGGCGGTGGCCGAACCCCTGGCGTCAGCCCTGGGCACAGAGGTGCACATCGACGAGGGCTTCCGCGAACTCGATCGCGGCGACTGGACCCACCTACACAAGGACACCATCGAGGCCGAGTTCCCCGGCGCCATCGCCCGCTACCTGGCCGACCCGGACAGTGGTGCGGCCCCAGGGGGCGAGACCGAGACCAGCTTCTGCGCGAGGGTCTGGGCCGCCACCGACCGCCTGGTGGCAGAGGCCGCGGGGCGCGATGTGCTGCTGGTCAGCCACGGGCACGTGATCCGTGTCATCCTGCGACGCATTCAAGGCCTGAGTGCGGTGCAATCCCTGAAGCACTTTGTGCCTTATCACGGCATGGTCGCCACGTCCCTGGCAGCTGACGGCAGCGGGCGCTTGCTCACCTTGCCACCGTCCGTCATCCCCGAAGCCCTGCGCTAGCCTCCCCGCTGAACTCGGTCATGGACTCACATCATTCCCAGCAGGGCAGCGCCCACAGGCCCGTCACCCGTGAGTGGACCGAAGCCAACGAAGAGCGGCTCCTGCACCCGGGCGCCGCCATTGCAGGCCGCTGCTTCGAGCGCCCCCAGGCCGAGGGCCCCGACCCCTACCGCACCTGCTTCGTCCGCGATCGCGACCGGGTGCTGCACTCGGCGGCCTTTCGCCGGCTGAAGGCCAAGACCCAGGTCTTCGTCATCGACGAGGACGACTTCTACCGCACCCGGCTCACCCACACCCTCGAGGTGACCCAGCTGGCACGCTTTCTGGCGAAAGCCCTGCGACTCAACGAAGACCTGGCCGAGGTGCTGGCCCTGGTCCACGACATCGGCCACCCGCCCTTCGGCCACGAAGGCGAGCGCATTCTCAACGACTGCACCGGTGTGCGCTTCGACCACAACCGTCACGCGTTGCGCATCATCGACGTGCTCGAGTCGCCCTACCACGACCGCCAGGGGCTCAACCTGACCCACGTGGTGCGGCGCATGATCCTCAAGCACGGCGGGGACGCAGGCCGCGGCGCCCCCTTCACCGACGGCCGCTTCCTCGAAGGGCAGGTGGCCGACCTGGCCGACAGCACCGCCTACCATCATCACGATCTCGAAGACGGGCTGCGCGCCGGGGTGTTGAGTCTCTCCGGGCTGCAAGAGCTGTCCCTCTGGCGCGAGGCCGCGGACGGCGCGGGCAAGGTGCCGAACGATCGCACCGGCACCAAGGCCATCCTCAATCAGATCCTCAAGATCTCGCTGTTCGACCTGATCGATCAATCGACCCGAGCCCTGGCGAACACGCCCAGCCAGAGCGCCGAGCAGATCGCCGCAGCGGGGCTCGAACTCATCGGTCACTCGAAGGAACGCAGGGCCCAGAACGCCGAGCTGGGACAGTACCTGCTGCACCAGTTCTACCGCCACGAGCGCGTGCTCAAGAGCACCCGGGTGGCCGAGCACGCCATCTCGACCATGGTGGGCCACTACCTGAAGCACGCCGACGAGCTCCCCGGCGACTACCGCATGCGCGCCGAGCGGGACGGCCTGGAGCGCTCGGTGTGCGACTACGTCTCTGGGATGACCGACAGCTTCGCCCTGAACGAATGGCGGCGCCTCGAAGGCAAAAGCACACAGCGCTCCCTGCCCCCCCAGGCCGATCAGTCAGGGGCCGCGGTGAGCGACACGGTCACGGACGCTCTCGCCCCCTCCCCCTCAGAGGGCGCCACGGACCAGCAGACCGCCGCCACGGTCACCCAGCTTGAACAGCGCATCGACTACTGCTTCAAGAACATCTCCCTCGCCGTCACCGCGCTCACCCACGCCTCGGCCCGCAGCCCGGGGCGAGACCCCAACGAGCGCCTTGAGTTTCTGGGCGACTCGGTGCTCGGCCTGATCGTTGGCCAAGCCCTCTACTCCCGCTATCCCGATCAACCCGAGGGTGAGCTCTCGCGGATGAAGGCCACCACGGTCAGCAGGCACGCCCTGCACACCGTGGCCACGGGCTGGCAGCTGAAAGAGCTGCTCTTTCTCGGGCCGGGCTTCCGGGATGCCAACGAAGTGCCGCCCTCGGTGGTCGCCGACGCCGTCGAAGCCGTGCTCGGCGCGGTGTACATGGACGGCGGCCTCCCGGCTGTTGAGGCCCTGGTGCTCCACGAGTTCGGACCCTTGCTGACCAACGCGGCAGACGGGCGCCGCTCGCGCAACGCCAAGTCTGAGCTGCAGTCATTCACCCAGGGCGAGCTGGGGCAGACGCCCCACTACCACCTGCTCGGCGAAAAGGGCCCCGATCACGAGAAAGAGTTCACCATCGCAGCCGTGGTGAATGGCCATCATGTCGCCGTGGCCAGCGGTCGCAACAAGCGCTCCGCAGAGCAGAGGGCCGCCCGGGACGCACTCAGGGTCTTGCGCGGCGCCGTGGCAGAGTTCGCTGACAGGGCAGAGACCTTGGCCTGGATGTCGGAGCAGTTCGCTGATGATCAAGCGACCCACGACGAGCCCCGAGGCCGTGCCACGACAGAGGCTGACCCCGGGCCGGCGCGAGGCGGTGCCACCGCCAGTGAAAGCGGCCCCGCCCACGGAGACCATGGGTGACCACCACTCCCGAGGCCCTGTCCCCCCTCGTCTCTGCCCTGACCGGCCTGCCCCCGGTTGCTGACCTGCTCACGCAGACCAACCGCACCGAGATCGGCGGTCTGTGGTCGTCGTCTGCGTCGATCGTCGCCGGACTGCTGGGCTCTGCGGGCAGAGGGCGCGTGGTGGTGGTCTCTCCCAGCGCCGAGACCGCCGAGTCCACCGCCCTCGACCTGGCCCAGGTGTTCCCCAAGCTCTCCGTAGCGCACATCCCCGTGGATGAAGAGCTGGTGGGAGGCCCGGAGAAGCGGGCCAATCGTTCAGAGCGCCTGGTCGCGCTGACCTCCCTGCTGGAGCCTGGCGACGGGGTGCTCGTGGTCCCCGGGCCGGTGTTGTTCGAGGACCTCCCCGCGGCCGATGGGCCTTCATGGCTCGTCGAGAAGGGCGGGCGGCTCGACCGGGACGAGCTGCTCACCGTGCTCTCCGATCACGAGTTCGTCCGCGTGCCCCTGGTCGCCGCGCCGGGCGAAGTCTCTGTCCGCGGCGACATCATCGATGTCTATCCCTGGGCCGCCGAAACACCGGTGCGCATCGAGCTCTTCGACGATGAGGTAGAAGACCTGCGCCGCTTCGCCGTGGACGATCAGCGTTCCGTCGAGACTCTGGAAGTCACCACCCTGCGCCTGGGTTCTGGCACGGGAGAGACGCGCCAGATCACCGAGCTGCTGACCGACGACACGTCGGTGTTGCTCATCGATCCACCGCACCTGAAGGACCGCCTGGTCGAGGTGGCGTACGAGCAGAAGATCGCGCCCCGAGAGATCGAAGCGGTGCTGGCCATGCTCCGCCGGCACCCCGGGGCCGACCTGTACCCCCTCGATCTGGGCCAGCCTGACCACGACGTCTCGCTCCATGCGGTACAGAGCGACGACCGCCCCTTGGAGACCGTGCTCAAGAGCTGGCTCGATCAGGGGCGCACCGTCACCCTGCTCAGCGACAGCAAGGGCGAGCGCGATCGCTTGGCCCTCTCGCTCATCGACCGGGGCCTGCCAGCCAACGACCTGCTGCACCTCGCTGTAGGACGAGTCACCGCCGGCTTCTCCCTGCCGGGCACGGGCCCCCTGCTCGTCCATCACCACGAGCTCATCGGCCGTCGCGCCGTGCGCCGTCGCCGCCCAGGGCGCATCGTCGCCAGCCGAGCCCTCGACTCGCTCTCTGAGCTGTCGCCCGGTCACTACGTGGTGCACCTGCTCCACGGGGTGGCCATCTTCAGGGGCATGAAGCGCCTGGCCCGCGAGCAAGGCGAAGAAGACTTTCTGGTGCTCGAGTTCGCCGAGGACACGATCCTCTACGTGCCCGCCAGCCGCATCGACCTGGTCGAGCGCTTCATCGGCGGCGATGCCAGCGGGCCCAAGCTCGACAAGATGGGCGGCAAGACCTGGTCCCGCAAGAAGGCACGGGTGGCCCGAGCGGTCGAGGATCTGGCGGCCATGCTCCTTGAGCTGCAGGCCCGGCGGGCCAGCGGCATGGGCTACGCGCACCCGCCAGACGAAGCGGCCATGGTCACCTTCGAGGCCACGTTCCCCTACGAGGACACCCCCGATCAGCGCACCTCCTGGGATGCCGTGCGCAAGGACATGGAGAGCGAGCGCCCCGCCGACCGGCTCATCGTGGGCGACGTGGGCTTCGGCAAGACCGAGGTGGCCGTACGCGCAGCCTACAAGACCGTGCTCGCAGGCAAGCAGGCGGCGGTGCTGGTGCCTACGACGATCCTGGCCGAGCAGCACTTCGAGACCTTCAGCCACCGCATGGCCGAGGAGCCCGTGCGCATCGAGGTGCTCTCACGTCTGCGCACGGGCAAGCAGGTCAAGGCGATTCTCGAGGACGTCACGGCGGGCAAGGTCGACATCCTCATCGGCACCCATCGCATCCTGGGCAAAGATGTGCGCTTCGCCGACCTGGGGCTGGTGGTGGTCGACGAAGAGCAACGCTTCGGCGTCACCCACAAAGAGCGCCTGAAGCTGCTGAAGTCGAGCGTGGACGTGGTCACCTTGTCGGCCACGCCCATCCCCCGCACCCTGCACATGGCCATGTCCGGGTTGCGGGACATCTCGACGATCAAGACGCCCCCGCCTGGGCGCCGTGCCGTGATCACTCGCGTGGCCTACGACAGCGACGAGCTCATCCGCAACGCGCTGCGTCACGAGATCAACCGGGGCGGACAGGTGTTCGTGTTGCACAACCGGGTGCAGTCCCTCGACCGCATGGTGGCGCGCATCCAGAAGCTGGTGCCCCACGCGCGCCTCGCCTCTGCTCATGGGCAGCTGGCGGCGCGCGAGCTCACCGAGATCATCGACACCTTCGCCGCCGGCGACCTCGACGTGTTGGTCTGCACGACGATCGTCGAGTCGGGCATCGACATCCCCCGGGCCAACACGATCATCATCACCGACAGCGATCGCTACGGCCTGGCCGACATGCATCAGCTGCGCGGGCGAGTGGGCCGGGAGAACCGCCAGGCCTACGCGTTCTTCCTGATGCCCCCGGGCAAGGTCCCGCAGAGCACCACCGACCGGCTCAAAGCCATCGAGGAATTCAGCAGCCTGGACGCGGGCATGACCATCGCCTTGCGCGACCTCGAGCTGCGGGGCGCGGGCAGCCTGCTGGGAGCGGAGCAGTCCGGGCACATCATGGCCGTCGGCTACGACACCTACTGTCGGCTGTTGCGCAACGCCGTCTCGGTGGCTCGTGGAAAAGCCGCCGAGAAGGAGCCCGGAGAGATCGAGGTCGACCTGGGCAGCGTGGCCTTCCTGCCCGCAGAATACGTCCCGGACGAACCCACGCGCATGGCCCTGCTGCGCCGACTGGCGGCGGCGGGCAAGAAGCGGCTCATGGCCATCGAGATCGAGATGGTCGATCGCTTCGGGCCGCTCCCCGAACCGGCGAGCGAGCTGGTGCTGCTCTTCGAGCTCCGTCGCCTGGTGCGCCTCGCTGGCGTGGGCTCCCTGCTCACCGACGGCCTGGGCGGGATGATCCTGACCATCAAGGACGAGGCCGCCTTCGAGCGCCGCAACCCGTTCAGGCCCCACGACATCTACCCCATCACCCCCACGCGCATTCGCGTGCCCTGGCCGGCCAGCATCAAGACCGCCAAGCAGAGACTGCGCCACCTCACCGAGCGTTTCGGTTCCAAGAGAGCCACCAAGCAAGCGAGCGCTTGACGTTGTAGGCTGCCAGCCCACTCCAGGAGCAGACCCCCTTGACCACAGCCGCCACGCGCCGCCCCAACGCAGACGAGTACCACGAGTTCTTCGCCGGATACGTGGCCCTGGTGCCCGACGGCGACATCCTGGACATCTTGCGCGACCAGCTCGCCGAGGTCCTTGGGTTGCTCGGCGCAGTGCCCGAAGAGAAGCACGACCTCGCCTACGCCCCGGGCAAGTGGAGCCTGAAGCAGGTACTGGGTCACATCATCGACGGCGAGTGGGTCTTCACCTACCGGGCCCTGCGCTTCTCACGGGGCGACCACACGGCGCTGGCCGGCATGGACCAGGACGTCTTCATGAAAGGTTCGAACTACGACCAGCGATCCCTCGACGACATGCTCACCGAGTTTCGCCAGTTGCGCCAGGCCAGCCTCACCTTGTTCGAGAGCTTCTCCCCCGAGATGCTCGACCGCGCTGGCGTGGCCAGCGACCTCAGCTTCACGGTGCGCGCCTTGATCTACTTCAACGCGGGCCACGCGGCCCACCACCTGGGCGTCCTGAGAGATCGCTATCTCACGGACGCTGGAGACCTCTCGTGATGACCGCCACTCTCCCCGTCGCCAGGCGCCTCCCACCGCCGCTGATCTGCGCCGCCACGCTGCTCTTCAGCCTGGCCCCCATCGCGATCACGCCAGCCCAACAAGCCTCGGCACAGACGGACGACGAGGGCCCCGCCGCCCGGCTGACCGCGGCCATCCCTGCCCTGCTCAGCGAGCACATCGTGCCCGGCCTGACCGTCTGCCTGATCGAAGGCGGCAGCATCAGCTGGACACAGGCCTTCGGTGTGCGCCGGGTCAGGGACTCCCTCCCCATGATGGAAGACACCGTGCTCGAAGGCGCCCAGCTGGCCCTGCCCATGCTGGCCCATCTCGCCCTCGATCTGGCGGACGAGAAAGCCCTCGATCTCGACCAGCCAATCGGCGAGTTTCTCCCCGGCTTCGCCGCCGCTGACAGCATGGGCGCTGACGGCAAGGCCAACCACGACGGGGCAGCCACCATCACCACGGCCATGCTGCTGGCTCAGAGTTCGGGTCTCGCTGATCAAGACGCAAGCCAGTCGACAGCGGTGAAGACGCCCCCGGGCACGGCGTTTTGCCGCTCTGACGAAGGGCTGCGCCTGCTGCAACGGGTGCTCGAGCATGCGGGCGGCGCCACGCTGCAAGTGCTCTTGCAGAGCCGGGTCTTCGGCCCCTTCGCCATGGACAACACCAGCATGGTCTGGCGTGACGACTACAACAAGACGTCGTCTGCTGGGCATGGCCTGCCCAGCCGTTTGCCCTCGACGGTACGACGCAAAGACCGCCCTCTTGAGGCCAACCCGTCGTCCAGCCTGCACACCACCGCGGCAGACATGGCTCGCTTCGTCATCGCCACCATGGGCAGCAAGGGCGCAGCCGCCGACGAACGACGTCGAGCAGCGCTGCTCACCCCGGCCGTCACCGTTGACGAGAACGCAGCGCTCAGCCACGGCCTGGGCTGGGCCCTCGAAGCAGGAGCCGAGGGAGTGACCGCCTACCAGTGGGGAGCGAACCCACACTTTCGCGCCTTCGTCCTGTTTCGGCCAGACACGGACAGCGGGCTCGTGGTGCTGACCAACTGCGTGGCCGGGCTCGACCTGATGAGCGCGCTCACCGCTGCGTACGACGGCCAGGAGCACCCGCTGTTCACAGCGGCGTGGCCGGGTTCAGACAGCTGAGCCCCCGCAAGCCCCCTCCCGACGTCCCCGGTGATCCGGGCCACGACTTCTACTGCGACGAGGTGTTCAGCGGTCGCACGGAGGTGAAGGTGGTCGCCGAGACCGACGGGGTTCTGGCCTTTCATCACACCCGGCCTCACTGGCCCGTGCACATCGTGGTCGTCCCCAAGGCCCACGTGCCCTCGCTCGTCGATCTTGGCGAAGCAGGCGTCGACCGACTCCATGAAGTCCTGGCGGTGGTCCGCGACATCGCTGCCCAGGTCACCGCAGAGCACGGCGCCGCGCGAGTGCTCACAAACCTGGGCGCCTACCAGGACAGCAAGCACCTGCACTTTCACGTGAACTTCGGCGCCCCCCAGAGCTGAACGGGCGGCCCTGAAGCCCTACCCGTCCGACGAGAGCATGCTTTGCAAGGCCCAGCAGGCCTCGGAGCACTGAGCCCTGCGGCCCACATCGTCCGCGTAGACGGCGATGGTCAAGGACACGGTGATCGCTCGCAGACGAGCCAAGGCCCAGCGCTCTTCGGTGATGGCGCCGTATTCCCGGCGAAAGACATCGTGGGCCGAGGGCGGCAAGAACGCGTGGGCCATGGCCAGATCGACCGCCGGGTCACCGCGGTGACAGTCGCCCCAGTCGATCACGCCGCTGAGCTGCCCTGCGTCATCGACGAGCACGTTACGGGCATGGAGATCGCCATGGGCCAACACGGTGGTGGCCAAGGTCTGCTCGGCGGGTGCGCCCTCCAACTCGAGGTCGATGGGATCGCGGTCAGCCAGCAGCCCCCGCTCCACCGCCACGTCGAGGCGGTCGTGGCACAGCTTGGCCATTCGGGACAGATCGAGGCGCCCGTGCTCGTCTGGCGGCGCGCCCAGGCTCTGCACCGTCTCGTGGGGCAGCCCGTGGAGCGCTCGCAGGAACCGCGCCAGGGGCACCGCGCAATCCCGTCGCTGGCCATCAGTGAGGGCCGCTTCGTCAGCGGTCTCGCCGGCCAACATGCGGTAGCCAGCGAAGGGCCAGCCAGCCCCTGCCGAAGCCTGGGGCGCACCCTTCGGCACGCTCTCCGCCGCCTCTTCGATCTCGCCAGCGATCTCGCCAGCGATCTCGCCAGCGGTCTCGCCAGCGGGCGCAGCGGACATCCTGCCGGGGACCGAGCCGGGAGCCACGAACTCGGGGTCGGGGACGGCGAGCGGCAGGCTCCCCGCCAGACCAGGCAGCACCCTGATCTCGGTCAGAGCCAGCTCCACCGCTACCGCACGGCGAGGAAAGCGAAACACCAGATCGTCGCCCAGCTGAAAGACGCAGTTGTCCCAGCCGCCAGCCAACGCGCGGATCGGCAGGTCGGCCAGCTCGGGCCAGCGCGCACCGATCAGCGCCGCCGCTTCGTGCTCGTCGAGCTCTCGCTCGGCTTTCCAGGGTCTGTTCATGGAGCAACCGACAGGGGAGACAGCTTTCTCGTGGATCGGTATCGTCACTGACCACGCCTGAGCTCACAACTGACCAAGCTGACCATGCCCTCTCGATCTCTTGCCGCCACCATCCTCGGCTTGGCCCTCGGTCTCACCCTGGGGGCCTCCCCCGCTCTGGCTCAGGGCGGAGGGCAGGACGGATCGCCCCAGCCCCTGGACGACGCCGTGGGCCAGGGTGTGCTGGCGTCGGTCAACAGCGAGGCCATCACCTCGACGGACCTGATCAACAGCCTGCGCCTGCAGAACCAGCCTGGGGCCGCTGTCGACCCGACCATGTCCCACCTGCTGCGACGGCAGATCGCGGAGCAGATCCTGCTCTCCGGCGAGGCCGAGCGCCTGGGCATCGTGCTCAGCGATCTCGACGTGGAGAACTACTGGGAGCAATACCTGGACGCTGTCCCAGATTTCGCAGCCCTGGCCGCAGAAGCTGGTACCACCGAGGATCGTCAGCGCGAGCTGGCCCGGCGCTCCGTCCTCTCTGAGATCTTCCTTTACCACCGGGTCGGCATCTGGGCGGAGTTCGGCGCCTACATCAAGCCGGACCCGGTGCTGGAGAAGCTCGTGGACGTCACCCCTGGCGAGCTGCGCACCCTCTTCAAGCAGGAGCGCTCCCGCTTCGACCAACCCGCCTCGGTGAGCTACACCTTCTACCCCTGCGAGAGCGGAGAGCAGGCCGATGAAGTGCGCCTGAACCTGCTGGCCGGGCAGCCCATCGAGGGCATCGTCCCCGGTCGAGAGACCGCTCCTGTGCCGGAGATTCCCCGCATCTTCGCCTTCTCGGCCGAGCTGGTGACTTTCTTGGAGACGGGCCACGAGGGCGAGATCTCCACGGTCTTCGAGACGGCCCTGGGCGGCGAGCAGCGGGCGGTGGTCTTCGCCATCGACAGCCGCGAGCCTGCCAGCCCCGCTGACTTCAGGGCCGTGCAAGAGGAGTTGAGGCGCTTCTTGCAGCTCAACCGCCTCGATGTGGCCCGCAAACAGCTGGTGGGCGACCTGCAGGACAAGGCCGTCTTCTGGCCCAAGGACCTCTTCGAGGACGAGCCCACGGCGCCCCTGACCACCGCAGAGGGCACGGTCGGCGCTCCAATCGATCCCTGAACCCAGAGCAGCTGTTGCCCGCCCTGCCCAGACCGCTAGAATCCCTGTCATCCTGGTCCGTCCGCCGAATTTGATGGTGCCGAGCCACCGCTCCACGGAGATTCCACGTGCCGCAGAACGATAAATTCCCCGAACTGGTCTTCCAGCGAGCCCATGGCGCGGGGGCGCACGAAGAGCACTCCTTCGAGGATGCGCTGCGGAATCTCGTCCGCAACTCGCCCTACCTGGGCATCTCGCTGCTGCTCCACCTGGCCGTGCTGGGCATCTTCTTCTCCATGAAGCTCGCCCCCGCCGTGGTCGAGGATCACAACAAGATCGTGGCCACTCCCGACGAGATCGAAGAGCCGATCCCGCCGGAGCCCGAAGAAGAGCCCGAGATCGAAGAGATCGAAGAGGTCATCGAGGAGCCCGTGCTCACCGAGGACGTGGTCACCGACGTGAGCGAGATCGTCGACGTGCCCAGCGACGCACCCTTCGAGAACACAGGCGCCAACGACGTGGTGGGCGTGGGTGGCGGCGGCGGCGGCTTCGGCGGCCGAGGCAAGCTGGGCACTCGCGGCAAGGCTGCGGGCTCGCCCCACCAGCGCACCATCGACGACGCCCTGCGCTGGCTGAAGTTTCACCAGTCGGTCGACGGCAACTGGTCGGCGAACGGCTTCGAAGACGAGTGCGGCCAGATCGGCGACGGCTACTGCACCGGGCGCGGCTCGGTCATGCACGACGTGGGCGTCACCGGCCTCTCGCTGCTGGCCTTCCTGGGCGCGGGCAACACGGACAAAGATGGCAAGTACCGCACCACGGTCAAGGCTGGCCTGAAGTACCTGATCGAAGGCCAGGGCCGTGACGGCAACTACGGCGACGAGACGGTCAGCGCCCACACCTACGACCACTTCATCGCCACCTTGGCGGTCATGGAAGCCTACGCGCTGACCCAGAAGTTCAGCTACAAGAAGTCGGCCCGCAAGGCGCTCGAGTACATGTACGAGCTGCGCAACCCTGGCGCCGCCTGGCGTTACGGCGACCGCAGCAGCGACGACATGGTGGCCCACGCGAACGACGTGTCCGTCACCGGCTGGGCCGTCATGGTGCTGTCGCTTGCTCACGAGTACGACATCGACATCGACGACGTGGCCTTCGAAGATTCGATCCTGTTCATCGAAGAGATGACCGACAGCACGGGCCGCACCGGTTACTACGAGCCCGGCCAGAACTCGTCCCGTATCGAAGGCGCGGCGGACACTTGGCCCGACACCGAGACCGAGGCCATGACGGCCGTGGGCATCCTCTGCCGCATCTTCGCCGACCCCGACCTGGAGCGAGACGGCAACGAGGCGGCCATCGAGGCCGGCGTGAAGCTGCTCCTCGACAAGCCCATCGTCTTCAACCCCGATGGGGACATCGGCAAGATCGACTACTACTACTGGTACTACGCGACCTACGCCCTGTACCAGTGGGGTGGCAGCAGCTGGAAGGCCTGGGAGAAGAACATCAAGCAGGTCGCCGATCACCAGCGCGGTGAGGACGACGGCGACATGCACGGCTCATGGGATCCCCAGCTCGACCCCTGGGGCGGCCTGGGCGGTCGGGTCTACTCCACAGCCATCTTGGCCCTGCTGATGGAGGTCTACTACCGCTACGACAACGTCATGGGCAGCCACTGAGCGCAGCCTGGATCACGACGGCTGTCGCTGGCGAGAGCTGGCCGACCACACGAAAGCCCGGGAGTGCGGAGACGCCTTCCGGGCTTTTCGTTTGGCCACAGCTCGCGCCTCTTTGGCGAGCGCCGGGAGGTCCTCGGCGAGAGGGTTGACCTCCTCCGTGCATTTGGGGGTTTGGACACCTCGGCTTGTTCGCGTCTCAGACTCCAGAAGCCCATATCCACGCCCCCCGCTTCCAGGAGACTCATCATGTTGTTCGCCGCCACCAGACTCGCGCTCGCTGTTCCAGCCCTGCTGACCGGGATGGCCTTTTTGCTTCTCGTCGCTCCGAGCACGGCGCAGATTTCGGGCCTGCCGGTCGAGGCGGAGCTGAACACGACCGACGCCTTTGGCACCACCGTCTTGCCCTTCGGCTGCCGGGACGGTCGGCTGCTGGTGGAGTCACGCCTCTACGTACCGCAAGACACGACCTTTGCGCCCCTGCTCGACACAGCCGGCGAACCCTGGGTCGAGCGCTCGCTTGTGCTCGTAGGTGTTCGGGCCACGCGCGGCGTCCGCCATGACCCGGTCGCCGGGGTCTACGCCATGCCCGTGGGCCTCCATGGCTCGATCGAGCTCGAGCTGGGCCACCGCAAGCCCATCATGGGCACCGATGCTCTGCACATGGTCTTCTTGCGCACCCAGGTCATCGAACTCCATGCCGAGCGCAACGAGGTGCTGGCGGTTCATCCCCTGTCAGACCCGCAGATCTTGCCCCTGACGACGCTGTTCCTGGGCTACCAGCTGATCCCCCACTGGCGCCCCAAGCAAGGCGGCCCGCTACCCCAGGAATCACAAGCCCTGCTGACGGACGTAGACAACGTCCAGCGCCAGCACGACCAACAGCAGCACCAAGCCCCTCTCAACCCGCCCCTCGCAGCCGCGACGCTCCCAGCCCACCAACACTGACCCCAGCCCCACGACCCACCAGTCGGTGCGAGCGCAGCGTCACGGCAAGGCACAGTGGTCCGCCTGAGCACAGGCGTGCCCACGCCGTCGGTACACCAATCGTTGCGTGAGCTGTGTCGTGGCAAGGCGCAGTGGCCCGCCTGAGCACAGGCGTGCCCACGCCGTCGGTACACCAATCGTTGCGTGAGCTGTGTCGTGGCAAGGCACAGTGGCCCGCCTGAGCACAGGCGTGCCCACGCCGTCGGTACACCAATCGTTGCGTGAGCTGTGTCGTGGCAAGGCGCAGTGGTCCGGCTGAGCACAGGCGTGCCCACGCCGTCGGTACACCAATCGTTGCGTGAGCTGCGTCGTGGCAAGGCGCAGTGGTCCGGCTGAGCGGAGGCGTGGCGCTAGCCACGTTGAGCATCAGCCGTGGCCACTGCAACGCAGCCACGGCGCAGCTCACGCAACAGAGCCCGGCTAGTCCCGAAGAAGCCTACAAGGGCGAAAGCCCGTGGAGTGCGACCGCCCGCCACCCGGGGGCGGGCGGCGGCTGGCGGGTCGACAATCGACGGCCTTGCTGCTGTAGCCTCCTCCGCGGCGCACACCGCGGACCTCTGTGAGGTCGACTCGGGCGCTGCCGTCGGCGGCTGCTCCCGTGTGATCGTCATGCCAGGAGTCGGCGCACCACTCCCAGACGTTGCCCAGCATGTCGAAGAGGCCGAAGGCGTTGGATGCCCGGCCAGCGACGGGTTGGGTGCCTGCGGTTTCGTGATCGAACTCCTTGCCAGCCCATCCCGTGGCCGAGACACGTCGCTCGTAGGTGGCCTCGCTGTTGCCTGCGTACCAGGCGATGGGCGAGAGGGACGGCGAGTTGTTGGGCGAGACGAGGGCCAGCTCGCCGTTGTAGAGCGTAGACGATGTCCCCGCGCGGCAGGCGTACTCCCACTGAGCTTCACTGGGCAGGGAGAGGCCCAGGTTGGCGCAGAAGTCGCCGGCCGAGATCACGGTCACGTTCTCGACGGGCCCCTCGGCGCTGTTGCCCGTGAAGTAGGACGGCATGTCACCCATGACGGCCTCGTACTGTTCCTGGGTGCACTCGGTCCTGGCCAGCAGGAAGGCCTCCAGGGTGATCTGCTGCTTCGGCGACTCGGTGGGCTGATGGTGCGCGTCCCCAGGAGCGGTGCCCATGGCGAAGCTCCCCGCCGGGATCAGCACGAAGCGCAGGGGCACATCGCCGGGGAGCAGCAGCTCGTACTCGGGATAGCCCTGAGCGTTCTCGCCCATCGCGGTCAGACCCTCCAAATCGGGGGCCGGGTCGCCCTTCGTCCAGAGCCAAGGGTCCACCGGAGCCGGGGGCGGGGCCACCCGCTCCACGTCGAAGCTCAAGGAGGTCTGGTTGCCGGCGCCGTCCGTGGCCACCACGGTGAAGGTGGTGCTGCCCAAGGCTGGCAAGGGCACCTGGTTGGACCGCCACAACTCAAGCGCACCAGGGGCGAGCTGCCCGGCCTCGGGGCTCTGGGGCTCCAGGGGCAGGCCGTCCACGGTGACCGAGGCCAGATGGCTGTCCCCCACGAGCACCTCGACGACGAAGGTGTCCCCGGTCAGGGCTGGGCCATCGGGCGCGGGCAGCTTCAGCTCCACCAGGGGCTTGCTGCCATCCTGGGCCACCACGAGTTCGCGGGACACCTCTGAGCCGGCAAGGGCAAGCCGCACCGTCTGGGTGGCCCCCAGCAGGAGCGCCCGTTCGAACGAGAAGCGGCCGTCTGCGTCGAGCGGGTGGTCCGTGCCGTCGCGCCCATCGACCTCGACCAGCAAGGCGGCCGGTGCGGAGCCTGGAGCGAGGCCCGTCACCTGCCCGGCGAATTGCAGCAGGGGGGCGTTGGTCAGCAGGGGCTCAGAGGTCGGCGACGGCGCCTCCAGCACGATGACAGGGGCTGCGACGGGGACGATGACGGCTGGGCTCTCTGCCTTACGGGTGACCGACAGCGGCAGCTCGCCCCGTCGACCCGCCAGATCTTCGGCCACCATCACCCAGGCGTTGTCGCCCAGGGACAGGGGCACACCAGCGACGGACCAGTGGCCGCCCCCCTCGTCGACGCACTCGGTGGGTGAGCCGGGGCCGTCGAGGAACACCCGGGCCAGGTTCGCCTCCTCGACTGTCACGAAGATGGCGAGAGTCGGGTCGGTCACCGTCTCCGGCAGGGCACCGCTCAGGGTCAGCTGAGGGTCGATGCTGTCCTGCACCAGCTTGATCGCCACTGGCATGTCATATCCATCGGCGAGCAACTCGACCACCAGGCTCTGGTTCATGGGCAGCTGAAGCGCTGCCGAGAAGCGCTCATAGCCGTCGAGGGTGTCGGTCACGTCGATGCCCGGGCCCGTCACGGACACGGTCTGGCCCAGGGGATCCACCACGGTGCCTTCGAGGGAGACCAGCGTATCGGCGAAGTACAGCCTGCCATCCGGGGCGGCGGCCAGCTTCAGGCGCGGTGCTTGAGGCGCTGGCTCTGCGACCACAGGTTCTGGACTCATGGGCGGGCCCTCGACCTCCTCGCCCGGCATGCTCATCCAGACCACGGCGGCCACCAGGGCGATCACAGCCACGCCCAGCACCAGGGGCAGCCAGTTTCGAGAGGAATCGACGGCCGAGCCGCTCCCTGCCAGAGGCACCTTGCCCGCCGAGGCGTCGGCCGTGGACGGGACGTGGTTCTCGGTGCCGGCGTCGGTGCCGGCGTCGGTCCCGGACCGGGCTGTCGTGCCAGGCGTCTCCGTGGTCGCTGCCGTGGGCTCAGCGGGCGTGGCCGCCAGTGTCGCCTGCACGGCACCGTCTCCCCCACCACCTGCGGCTGCTGCAGCATTTACGCCGCCAGCACCAGCCAGCGTCCCCTCCCCGCCCGCGTCGGCGCCTGCATCACCCTCGCCCGCCAGGCTCATCTGGATGCGCAACAGGGTCTGCTCCGGGGGCGGCGAGACCATGGAGACGCCCAGCAAAGTGGGCTGGGCCTGCTCATCAGAGAGGTCGCCCTGGCCAGGCACGGCGAAGGGCTCCAGGGCGGCGAGCAGCTCTGTTCCGTCCACCGGACGCAGGGCTGGGTCCTTCTCGACGCAGCGGGCGATGAGCTCGTCGAGCGCTTCGTCCACCTCGGGGCGCTTGGCACGCACCCGAGGAAACGGCAGAGAACCTACCTGCTTGAGCACCTCGGGCAGGGTCTTGCCGTCGATGCCATCCTCGCCCACCAGCAGGTAGTAAAGGGTGGCGCCCATGCCGTAGACGTCCGCGTTGGGGGCCACCCGCTTGGCGTCGTCGTATTGTTCGGGAGGCATATACCGGGGCGTCCCCATGGTCGCCCCCGAATAGGTCATGCCCGAGTCGCCCTCGACCTTGGCCAGGCCCAGGTCTGCCAGCTTCACCTCGCCCGTGGTGGAGATGAGGATGTTGTCCGGCTTGATGTCCCGGTGGATCAGCCCGGCGCTGTGAGCCGCGGTCATGCCCCGGGCCGCTCCGATGCCGATGGTCAGGGCCTCGGCGATGGAGAGACGACCTTTGCGCTGCACTCGCTGCCGGGCGTTCTCTCCCTGCACGTACTGCATGGACATGTAGTAGAGGCCCGACGACGAGGCCACGTCGTGGACCCGGACCACGTTGGGGTCGTCGACCCGCGCCGCCGCCCGGGCTTCCTGCTCGAAGCGCATGACGAACTGGGGATCGCGCCGAGCCAGCACCGGGTCGAGGCACTTGATGGCCACCTGCAAGCCCAACCCCAGGTGCTTGCCCCGATAGACCACCCCCATGCCGCCCTGGCCCAGGACATCGAAGATCACGTAGCGGCCGTCGAGCACCTTGAAGCCCTCGTGCTCAGGGAGCGAGGAGAGCAGCGGGTCCGTCTTGGGGTCGGGGCGAGCTGGCTGAGTCATCGGGCAGGCCCGTGGGCAATGCGGCGGTTCGTGAAGAGCACACGTTAGCGCAGCCCTGCCGCCGCCGGAAGGGAGCGTGGGAGGGCTGGATGGGCTCGAAATGTGCCCTGGGCCCTGCTACGTATGGCGATATCCAGACATCTTTGTAGAATCATTGCCGTGACCGTGGCAGGCACGGCCGCCCCATATTCACCGACGGGAGCTCCTCTACTAGAGTGTCTCACCCGCGGGCGCTGGCCACTGGGCTCTCTCTGCAACGAGGCCGCGCCAGCAGCGAAGGGTGCGTGCTAGGTCTCGGGGAGAGTCGTCGGACGTTCAGTCCAGAAGGGACGCAGACATGACCGGCACACGTCGCACCAGTTGGGTCGTCCTCCTTTGCCTCCTGACCATGGTCTCGGGCTGCAGCCGCTTCAAGAACACGAGCGATCGTGGAGGCGCTGCACCGCCACCTGCGGCCTTCAGCGTGGTGGCCTCTGCGCTCACGCCCGTCGCGGGCCTGACGCCATTCTCGGTGATCCTCACCGCTACCGTGGTGGCCGACAACCCGATCGTTCTCTACGAGTGGGACTTTGAAACCGACGGGGTCTATGACTACTCGTCGCCCACGAGCCCAGAGGTGCCCCGCACCTATACCGTCGTCGGCCTGTTCACCGCGACCGTCAGGGTGACCGACTCGGTGGGCAACCAGGTCACCGCGACGATCCTGATCAGCGTGGACGAAGCCCTCGTGGGCGCCCTGCTGGCCAGCACAACCGACGGCGAGCTGCCCTTGACGGTCTCCTTCACGCCGGGCGGCAACACCAGCGGCGCGTCCATCGACAAGTACATCTTCGATTGGGGCGACGGCACGTTTGGCACCACCATCTTCAAGCCTCAGCCGGTGCTGCACACCTTCACGGTCGCTGGCACCTACACGGTCACCCTCACGGTCGAGACCGAGCCTGTGGGCAGCCCACCCGCGCCGATCATCACCGTGACGACAGTCGACATCACCGTGCGCAACCAGGCGCCCATGGCCACGATCACCGTCACGCCGACCAATGGCCCCTTGCCCCTCGCGGTGGTCATCAACGTGGCCGCCAGCAGCGGCAACGGCGCCGTGACCAATGTGGACGTGAACCCGGGAGATGGCACGGCGATCACGTCCATGCCGGGTTCTGGTTCGGTCAACCACACCTACGTGGGTCCTGGGCAGTTCCAGGTCTCCGTCACGGTCACCGACTCTGTAGGCGAAGTGGCCACCATTCAGTCGCCTCTGATCGATGTGAACGTGGGGCCCGCCGGGTCACCCACGGCCATGTTCACAGCCACGCCCAGTAGCGGCAATGGCCCTCTGCTGGTCAATTTCGACGGCAGCGGCTCGTTCGATGACGGCACCATCACCCTCTACGAGTGGGACTTCGAGTACGACGGCACGACCTTCAACGTGGACGCGAGCGGAGCCAGCGCCACCACGACCCACACCTACAACGACGGCGGGCTGCACATCGCCGCCCTGCGAGTGACGGACAACAGCGGCCTGCGCTCGATCACTGCCCTGGCCATCACGGTCAACATGAACGTGACGATCACGGTGAGCGACGACACCATCAACCCCCACATCGTTGTTCCCCCACCGCCAGGAGTGGCGGTGGCTCCCACCACCATGACGGTGGACACCACGCTCTCCGCTGACACCACGGTCACCGTCTACATCACGGATCGGCTGGGCAACGTCGTGCGCACCCTGTTCAACGGCCCCAGGACCGCCGGAGCTTTCAGCGACATGTGGGACGGCAAGGACGACAACGGCTTCATCCAGCCAGATGCGGACTACTACGCCGAGATCCTGTACGAGCTCGACGGCCAGATGCTGCTCATGCCCAACGCTCCTTCGGGCGGGAACTTTCAGCACATCAGCAGCACCCAGATCTTGACCAACGGCGCCTCCGGATCGAACGGCGCACCGTTCAACCCCTGGGACGATGTCTTCTGGGAGATGACCGCCGACTCCAGCTCGTTCGGCGCCAACGAGACCACGGTCTGGATCACGCCCTTCGGCAACGGCACAGCGATCATGGACACCGTGGCCCAGAGTCAGGTCATCGGCCGAGGCCAGTACAAGTTCTACTGGGAAGCGGTCACCGATGACGGTCACTACATCAACGCGATGGACAACGCGGGCGCCAGCGGCGGCGACTACCTGTGGAGCGCCAACGCCTGGGCCCTGCCCAACAACGCCATCGTGATCGAAGGTGGTCGGCCCATCGTGAGCGCTGTCATGGCCACGCCAAACATCGTCGACCCCACGGCATCGTTCTGCGGCACCCAAGGCGCTGACATCGACTTCATGCTCAGCCATGACGCCGCGGTCACCATCTCGGTCTACAGCCTCGAGGACGCCAGCTTGGTCCGCATCATCGACGCAGGCAGCCTGCTTGCCGGGGCCAACACGGTGAACTGGGACGGCAAGGGAGCCACGGGCGACTGGGTCGCCGCAGCGGGCTACCGCCTGGACATTTCTGCCACGACGGCTGCAGGCGACACGTCGTGGCGTCGCCGCGCACTCGTCCAGATCAACTACTGAATCGGTTAGACAGACACCGACCTCCGAGCCTGGGCTCGAGCTGAGGAAAGACAAATGATCGACCGCAAGTTTACGACCGGGCTGCTCAGCCTGCTGACCCTCTTCATCTTCATTGGCGCCGTGGGCGAGCGAGCCTGGGCCTATGATCACGAGAAGGATGACGGCCACTCGCGCCGGGTCGATCCCGAAGACGAGCCCGAAGACGAAGACCCGCCAGAAGAGCCCGAAGATCCCTGCGAAGCCACCGGCTCGCCGGTCTACTTGCGCTCCGGCAACCTGGTCCTCGGCTTCCAGGACATCAGCTGGAACAACGTGATGGGCCTCGAGGTCGGCCGCGCGTACAACAGCCAGGACAGCCGGCCAGGCCTGCTCGGACTGGGCTGGACCCACAGTCTCGACATCCGGGTCATCCCCACGGTGCACGCGGGCGTGACCGAAGTGCTCGTGCGCTGGCCCACGGGTCAGCGGCACCACTTCACCCTGCAGCCCGACGGCACGTTCTCGAAGCCCGTGGGTTGCCCGGTGGAGCTGAACCAGACGGCCACCGGCTACGAGATCATTCAGGGCGAGGAGCGCGTCTACGAGACCGACCTCGAAGGCAACCTGCTCAAGATCACCAACCGCACCGGCCAAGAAGCCGTATTCATGTACGACGCCACGGGCTGCCTGACCACAGTGCAGACCCCCGACGGCGACATGACCATCAGCCGCGGGGCCAACGGTCGCTTCGAGACCATCAGCGCCCCGTGCGGTCAGTCGGTCACCTACGGCTACGACGCCCTGGGCCAGCTGGTCACCGTGCAGGACTCTGGCGGCTTCATCACCAGCTATGCCTATGACGTCAACGGCGACCTGACCACCGTCACCAACCCCCTGGGCCAGGTGACCATGTCGGTGACCTATGACGCCTTCGGCCGGGTCAACCGCCTGATCGATCGGGACGGCGACAACAGCTACAGCTACCTCACCGGCGAGACCCAAAAGACGAACAACGCCGACGGCGGAGTGTGGCGCTACCTGCTCGACGCCCAGGGCGTGGTCACCACCTTGATCAACCCCCTCGGCGACACGACCACCAGCGTCTTCGACAGCCAGTACAACCTCACCAGCCTGACCGATGGCAACGGCAACGTCACCACCCACACTTACGACGCTGACGGCCACCGGCTCTCCACCACGGACGCCCTGGGCAACGTGTCTACGTTCACGTACGACGCCATGGGGCAGCTCGCTACCGGTACAGACCCGCTGGGCAATGTGACCACCTGGCAGTACGACGCCATGGGCAGCATCACCCAGATCGAAGAGGCCACAGGAGATGCGCTGCAGCGGTCGGCCAGCTTCACCTACGACAGCGCGGGCAACATGACCTCGACCACGGACTTCGATGGCAACACGATGTCCTACACCTTCGACGCCCGGGGCAACCGCACGTCCATGACCGACGGTCTGGGCAATGTCACCAGCTACACCTATGACACCTGCAACAAGCTGATCTCCACCCAGGAGCCCGGCGGCCGCACGATCACCAACACCTACGACGTCCTGGGACAGCTCACAGCCGTGAGCGACGATCTGGGCGCCGTCACCAGCTACACCTACGATGCCGCAGGCAACCAGGTGAGCATGACATCCGCCACCGGTGGCATGACCACGTTCACGTATGACGCCCAGGGCAACATCACCAGCATCATCGATGGCAACGGCGACCTCCGCTCCATGACCTGGGGCCCCCACGGGGTGACCCAGTACGTCGGCACAGAGGGCGACTACACCTACCGTGAATACGATGTCGCCGGGCAGCTGACCCGAGAGATCAAGAAGGTCGGTGACACCGGCGCCACGGCTGACGGCAATGACGGCATCACCGACTTCGTCCGTGACGGCGTGGGCAACCCCACCTCGGTCTCTGACGCTGCGGGCAACACCATCGTGCACGTCTACGACGCCCTGAACCGGGCCGTGACCACCACGACTCCCAGCGGCACGGGCACGACGTACAGCTTCGACGCCAACGGCAACATGCTGACTCGCACCCTGGGCGCGTCCCAGAGTGACACCTTCGCCTACGACAACCTCAACCGGGTGACCATGGTCACGGACGTGGTGGGCACGAAGCTCACCAACGCCTACGGAGCCTCTGACCTGCCCAACGCCGAGACCGACGGTGCGGGTGCCACCACCAGCTACAGCTACGATGCGGTGGGACGGACCATCTTGCGCACCTACGCCAACGGCTCCACCGAAGCGTTCGTCTATGACGCAAACGGCCGGGCCATGTCGTTGACCGACAAGGCTGGCGGCGTGATCACCTACACCCGTGACATCCGCGGGCGCATCACCTCGGCCACCGATCCCACGGGCGAGACCATCAGCGCGACCTACGATCTGGACGGCAACATCGTCACGATCACCGATGCCCTGGGCAACGTCACCGCCTACACCTACGACGCCGTGGGCCGCCGGATCAGCGAGACCTACCCGGACGGGTCGTTCAAGGCCATGACCTACGACGGCGCGGGTCGGCTGCTCTCCCAGACCCAGCGGGATGCCTCGCTGATCACCTTCGCCTACGACGAGCGGGGCAACCTGTCCCAGCGCGTCTACCCGGACGGCAACACCGATACGTTCACCTACGGCGTCTCCAACGAGATGCTCACGGCCACGAACAACAACTCGACGGTGAGCTTCGCCTACGACAGCGACGGGCGGATGATCTCGGAGACCCTCAACGGCAACGTCACCAGCTACGCCTACGACGCCATGGGCCTCACCCGCACCCTCACGTACCCGTCGGGCCGGGTCATCCAAGAGGTCTACGACCAACGGGAACGGCTCAGCGGTCTGCTAGAGGGTGCTGGCGGTTCCAGCATCTCCATGCGCACCTACAACGGCGCCAACCAGCTGGCCACCCAGGCCCTGACCAACGGCACGATGTTGAGCACGACCTTCGACACCGTGGGCAACCCGGCGGTGCTGGCCCACTCGAACGGCGGCGGCGACTTCGCAGCTGCCGCGCTCAGCTACAGCGCCAACGACAAGCTGGTGACGGCCATGAACACCGTCGATGCCAGTGCGTCGCGCACGTTCGCCTATGACGGTGACGACCGGCTGACCGCCTACGCAGAGGGCACGTTGTCCGGCGGCACGATCAGCACACCCACACGTGCGATCACCTACAACCTGGACGACGTGGCCAACTGGACCTCGGTCGTGCGCGATGGCACCACCGAGAACACCACGATCAACAACCTGAACCAGTACACCGCGTTCGGCGCGTTCTCCCCGACCTACAACGCCAACGGGAGCCTGACCGACGACGGCACCTACACCTACACCTACGACGGCGCCGGACGGCTGGAGACCACCACCCGCAACGCTGGCAACACCCTGATCGCCACCTTCACCTACGACGCCCTCGGGCGACGCATCTCGAAGCTGGACGAAGGGGGAACGCTGACCGAGTTCATCTACAGCGACCGCCTCAACGTCATCGAGGAGATCGTCAGCGCGGCCACCACGGCCACGTACGTCTGGGCCACGGGTTGGGACGATCTGGTCTCCATGCAGCGGGGCGGCAACGACTACTACTACCACCGGGACTACACCGGCAGCGTGGTGGCCGTGACGGATGCAGCGGGCAATGTGGCCGAGCAGTACAGCTACGACCCCTACGGCTCGGTCGAGATCGAAGACGGTTCTGGTACGCCCCTGGCCGCCACGGCCATCGGCAACCCGTACCTCTTCACCGGACGGCGCTACGATGCCGAGAGCGAGACCTACTTCTACCGCTCCCGCAACTACCACCCGGCCATGGGCCGCTTCTTCTCGGAAGATCCCGCGGGCATGGTGGACGGCGTCAACCTCTACGAGTACGCCACCAGCGACCCGATCAACAAGATCGACCCGTTGGGCCTGGCTGGCAAGAGCTGCAAGGTGGCTGGCAGCGTCGAGTTTGACGCCAGCGGCAAGCTGCAGAAGCTCTTCGGCAAGGTCATCGGCGCCTTCGGCCTGAACTTCGAGGTGGGCGGCGGCGTCAAGCTCGAGATCAAGGGCTGCGAAGGCAAGTGCTGTGAGGATGACACGCCGAAGACCATCACCTGGAAGGAGTACTCGCTCACAGCCAACCTGAAGATGGAGTTCGCCGGGCCCATCCCGGGGCTGGCCTTCGTGGTGCCGCTCGTCGGCAACGTGGGCCTCAACGGCAGCATCGCCTTCTCCATTGAAGGCAGCGGAGCCATCGAGAGCACACTGAGCAAATCGTGCAAGCTCACCCAGAGCGGCAAGGCTTGCGTCAAGCCGTCCGGCTCGGTGGCGCTGTTCCTGGGCGGAGTCCTCTCCCCGGCACCGGGGGTCGACCCCTTCTCCGGCAAGGTAGGGGTCGAAGGCAAGGCCACCCTGTTCGGCGAGCTGTGCTACGGCACCAGCGGCTGGTCCGGCCAGGCGTGTCTGCAAGGCACGTTCTCCGTGGTCGCCGAGTTCCAGGCTTTCTGGGTCAAGTTCGGCGGATCCTACGAGATCATCAACAAGTCGATCTGCTCCTCCTTCCCGTGAGACCCTAGTCTGTGCTCGCATCCATCGAGGTGATGGACATCGTGGGACCCCTGGCGATCGTGGCGATTTTCGTCACGATCGCTGGGTTGATGCTCATGGCTGCCCGCAAACAGCAGGGCGCCGTGCTGGGACATTTCGAAGCCTGCGCCGCGGGCATGGGGCTTGAGTACCTCGCCCCCGACGATGGACGGGCCGAGGCCATGTCTGCGGGCTTCGACGACTTCGCAGTGTTTCAGCGCACGGACGGCATGCACGTCCCACCCCTCTGCACCGTCTCGGGCAAGGTCGCCGAGGGACAGTTGTGTGCGTTCTCCCACTTCACCCAGGGCACGCCGAACTCAGGGCGCCCTTGGGTCGTGGCCATCATCGACACCGGTCACCAGATCATCGCCTCCCTGACCCTGACGCCGCCGGTTCGCCGAGGCATGGCCGCCCCTGGTGCGGGAGCCAGTCCGCACATCGACATCATCGACGACCCCGCATTCAGCAGCGCGCTCGCGGCGAACGGCTCCGACGCCACCCAGGCGAACCGGCTGCTCAGCGGGGCGGTCCGCCGCGACCTGGCCAAACACATGGGCGCTCTGCCCTTCACCGCCGGGCTGGCCATCCGCGGCTCAAAGGTGGCGCTTTACCACTCGGACCGCAATGAGAACCCGCGCTCTGCCGAAGACGTCCAGGCCCTGGTGGAGGGCGCCTCCCGCATGGCAGCGCTGCTCGTCGCGGCAGGCCCCTCGGGCCACTGAGCGGAGTCGGCCTGGTGCTCAAGACCAACTCGCTGGCCCTGCTCGGTGCACTGCTGGTGCTCCCGGCCCTCGCGCCAGTCACCGCTCAGCAGGCCGCACCCGCTCTGCCACCCTCTCGTCCACCCGCTCTGCCGCCCGCTCGGCCGCCCGCTCGGCCGCCCGCTCTGCCGCCCGCTCTGCCGCCCTCGGTGCCGCCCTCGGTGCCCGTCGATCAGACCCACGACTTCGGCGTGCTGCCGCGCGGAGCCGTGCTCCCGTTTCACTTCTCGGTGCCGGGCGTCGCCGAGCGCATCCTGAAGATCAGCAAGATCTCCATCACCTGCGACACCTGCACCACCGCCGTGGCCCGCCAGACCGAGATCCCTGCGGGCGGGGCCGTGGAGATCGATGTCCTGCTCGACACGGCCACGTTGAGCGGCGAGATCAGCAAGTCGATCCATGTGGTCACCGACGACGGACGGACCACGACCATGGTCCTGAGCGCCCACGTCCTGCCCCGGGTGGTGGCCACTCCCCCGCGGTTCGAGCTGGACGATCTGGTGCAGGGAGAAGCCGCCGAGCTCACCCTGACCTTTGCTCCGGGCTGGCGTGTGGCCCAGTCCATCTCGGTCGCGAGCGACCGGCCCCTCGCCGAGGCCTGGGCGCCGTTCGACGAGCTGGTCCCCACCCGAGCGTCGCTGAGCCCTGTGGCAGACTGGCTCGGCGTGAGCGCTCCTCGAGCCGTGAGCGACCCGACCGGCGCCATCGCTCAGGAGCTGCTGCTGAGCATCGGGGAGTCGGCCCCCGCGGCTTCGATCAACGCCCGAGTGACGGTGCAGCTCGACGGCGAGGAGCCCCTGCACCTGCCCGTGGTCGGGCGCATCGTGCCTGCGCTGGTGATGATGCCCACGACCCTGGCCTTCGGGCCGGTTGAAGAGGGCCAGACGGGCGAGCTGGTGCTCGAGCTCTTCGAGGCTCGAGGCCGGCCCCTGCGCGTCACCGGCCTGAGTTGCGCTGACCCTCGCCTCAGCGCCCGGGTCGAAGGCCTGAACCCGAACACCGACCCGGCACCCGCCGCTCGCCTCGTGATCAGCTTTGCCGGGGAGCCGCCGCTCACCCTGGCACGCACCGAGCTGGTCGTGCTCACCGACCATCCCCAGCAACCGCGACTCGTCATCCCCGTGTTTGCCCGGGTCGTCAGCTCGTCCCCCTGAACCCTCGCTCAAGACCCCCGCTCCACTCTTGCGCCCGCTCCCCTGAGCGCGACCATGGGCAGTGTGCAGCGAACTCAGCTTCCAGGAGATGTACCCAGATGAACGAACGTGGACAGGTCCAGATCGTCGTTGTCCTGTTGTTCGTGGTTCTCATCGCTGGCGTGGGTCTGTGGCTCACCATCGCCACGAATTCGCAGGCGGAGCAGGCCCTCGAAACCGCCCGACAGCAGGGCGCCCACGTCGAGCTGGCAGAGCCAGCGACCATCGAGGTCAGCGCCGTCTCCGTGCTGCCGCTGAGCTTCAACCCCAGCCTCGATCAGTCGGCGACCGTGCGCTTCGAGCTGTCCGAAGCGGCTGACGTCACGGTGGCCATGTACGGCCCCAACAACGAGCGTGTGGCCACACTGATCGACGGGTCCAGGCTCGAAGCTGGCAAGCACACCGCCGACTGGGATGGCCGGGACGACGCAGGCCAGGCCGTCCCCGATGAGGCCTGGTACGTGCGCATCGACGCCAACAACACCAGCGGCTGGGGACGGTGGGACCCCCTGGCCCACTCCGGTGGCGATCGCCTGCACCCCACGTCCATCGAGATCAGCCGCATGGGTGACACGATCTCGTACGTCGTGCCCAAGGCGGCGCGGGTGCTGGTGCGTGCAGGCATCGAGGACGGGCCGTCGCTCAACACGGTGCTGAACTGGCGCCCCCGGGCCGCAGGTCAGTGCGTCGAGATCTGGAAGGGCTTCGACCAGCAGGGCGCACGGTATTTCCGCGCCCCTGACATCGCCGCCATCGTCAGCGTGCAGTGCTACGGCCTGCCCGAGGCGAGCATCATCTCCACGGGCAACCGGGCCGCGGACTACTTCGACTGGTACATGGGTCACGGCGCGTCCCTGCCAGTGAAGGAGGAGGTCGAGCGGCTCTCCGTGCTCGACGGCACCACGTCGCGTCACTGGGGCCTGCCGCCCCACCTCGACAAGGACCCCGCGGTCACCCTGGCCTTCCCCCAAGTCGACCCCAGCGACCCGGAGCCAGGGCAAGCGATCATGCTCGACGGCGACGATGTGCTGGTGCGCATGGATGTGCCCGTCGACGCCGCACGAGACTTCATCTCCAATCAGCGCTTCGAGCTGGTGACCTTTCTCGATGACGTGCGCATCGGCGAGGACGAGATGGCCCACCTGCCCTACAACTGGTCGTGGAACCTGTCGGACGTGCCCGACGGCGAGCACTGGCTGACGGTGAACCTGGTGACGTTTCAGCAGCACGTGGGCATCGCCACCCAGCGGGTGAACATCCAGCGGGGCGACCCGCCCGCCGCCAGTGCTGATGCGGGGGACGACCAGGGGGACGATAAGTGACCGTCGCCGCTCGGCGCTCGTCGTGGCTCAGGCCGCACGGGCTCGCAGCGCTGGTGTGCCTCGCCTCCGCGACGCTGGCCATGGCGCCGGTACGGGCGAGCACGACCGAACCCGCCGCGACGACTGCGCCCGCCACAGCGCTGGCGGTTGCCTCCGCTGCCACCGCCACTCCAAGCCCGGCCGACGAAGGCACGGTGATGGTCTTCGTCGCCGAGCAAGGCGGGCAGTTCGATCTCTTCGCCTGGGACCCGTTCTCCACCAAGGCCGTGCGCCGACTGA
>Ga0114932_10000142_pt1 | contig 81045 bp, 98 predicted proteins | sample 2SBtaG_2_FD_87286 | JGI IMG/M metagenome (GOLD analysis project Ga0114932, IMG submission 87286) | Deep subsurface microbial communities from Kolumbo volcano to uncover new lineages of life (NeLLi) - 2SBTROV12_ACTIVE470 metaG | ecosystem: Environmental > Aquatic > Marine > Volcanic ...
CCAACGAATGAAGCAGAAGAAGTAGTTGAAGAGGCAACAGAAGAAGCCGAACCAACGAATGAAGCAGAAGAAGTAGTTGAAGAGGCAACAGAAGAAGCCGAACCAACGAATGAAGCAGAAGAAAGGTAAATTGTGGAATTAGCTGTAATAAATAATAAAGGTGAAGAAGTTAGCAAAGTTGAAATTAGCAACGATCTTGTTGCTGTTGATTTCAATGATGCAGTAGTCCATCAAGCTGTAGTAAGGCAACTTGCTAATGCTCGACAAGGCACAAGTAGCACCAAAACACGTTCAGAAGTATCTGGTGGAGGTATTAAGCCACGGATACAGAAACATTCAGGGCGTGCCCGACAAGGATCAATTAGAGCACCGCAATGGAAAGGTGGAGGTGTTGTATTTGGACCAAAGCCAAGAAGTTATAATAAAAAAATAACTAAGAAAATGAAACAATTAGCTATTAGGGGTTCTATTTCTGATAAGGTTCGTGATGAAAAGTTAATGATTATCGATTCTTTAGATGAGATAACTCCTAAAACAAAAGATACTGTCGCTTTATTATCAACGCTGGGTATATCTGAAAAAACATTAATTGTTACAGATGGTAAAAATGAAAATATGTTGAAAGCTACTGGAAATATTAAAAATATAAAATTAATTGAAGCTAATAAATTGAATGTGTTAGACATTATTACATCAAATAATATGCTAATTTCATTAAATGGAATTAAAGAAGCTGAAAGAATATGGGGAAAAAAACCTGATTCTGAGGGGGCGCTAAATGAGTAGTGTTTATGATCTTTTATTAAAGCCAGTTGTCACAGAAAAAAGTACTTTATTACAAGAGCAAGGCAAATATGTTTTTGAAGTTTTGCCTACAGCAAATAAAATTACTATTAAAGAAGCGATTGAAAAAGCATTTGATGTTAATGTGTTGTCTGTAAATATCACTATGAATAGAGGAAAAGTTAAGCGCGTAGGCCAAAATTACAGCAGATCAAAAGATAAGAAAAAAGCAATTGTTACTCTTAAACCAGGGGACAGAATAGAAATCTTTGAGGGAGCATAAGTAATGCCGTTAAAAACTTTTAAACCAACAACACCATCTAGGAGAGGTTCTGTTTTACCTGACTTTAGTACCCTAACGTCTAAAACTCCGCATAAATCATTAACAAAAGGTTTAAAGAAAAGAGCTGGCAGAAACTCTAGGGGTAAAATCACTACTAGGCATAGAGGTGGGGGCGCAAAAAGAACATATAGGTTAATTGATTTTAAACGAGATAATTATGGGGTTCCTGGGAAAATTGTAACCGTTGAGTATGATCCAAATCGTTCTGTAAGAATCGCTCTTGTGAATTTCGTCGACGGTGATAAAAGATACATTCTCTTACCTAATGGTTTGAATGTTGGAGACGTTGTTATGAGTGGTGCTGAAGCCGAAGATAAATCTGGCAACGCTAAACCACTTTCTTCTGTTTCTAACGGAACCATAATACATAATATAGAAATGACCCCTGGCCAAGGTGGACAAATAGTAAGAAGCGCTGGTGGATCGGCACAAGTTCTTGCAAAAGAAGAAAAATACACACTAGTCAGATTACCATCTGGAGAGGTTAGGAAGTTTCTTAGTACATGTATGGCTACGGTTGGCCAATTAGGAAACTTGGAGCACAAAAATATTAAATCTGGTAAAGCAGGTAGAAATAGACATCTTGGCCGAAGACCAAGTGTTAGAGGTTCTGCAATGACACCACGGGATCATCCACATGGTGGTGGAGAAGGAAGATCTCCTATAGGCCTAAAGAATCCTAAAACACCTTGGGGAAAAGTTGCTCTAGGTCATAGAACTAGAAAAAATAAAAGAACTGATGTGTTTATTGTAAGAAGAAGATATCAGAAATAGGTGATAAATTATGTCAAGATCTATTAAAAAAGGTCCTTTTGTTGACCCAAAATTATTAAAGAAAATTTCGTCTGTTATGCAAAGTGACAGTAGAACTGTAATACGAACATGGTCACGCTCTTCGATGATCATACCGGATATGCTAGGTTCTACTATTGCGATACATGATGGAAGAAGACATATTCCAATATTTATTACAGAAAACATGGTTGGACATAAGTTAGGGGAATTTGCTCCTACTAGGACTTATAGGGGTCATGTTAATAAATCAGAACAGTCTTCAAGGGTGAGGTAATATGCCAACTAAAGCAATATTTAAAAATATTAGAGTGTCTCATAAACGCATACAATTGTTAGCGAATATGGTTAAGGGTAAAAATGTTAATGATGCATTGGACATTCTTAAGTATTACCCTAGTCCTTCGGCACAGCACGTCTATAAGGCTGTCAAATCAGCTGCTTCAAATGCAGAAAATAATGATATGTTAAATCCTGATAGACTAGTTATTTCAACAATTTTTGCCAATAAGGGACTTACTATAAAAAGATTTAAACCAATGGCAAGAGGACGTGCAGGACGGGTTAGTAAATTTTCAAGTCATTTAACAGTAATTGTAGACGAGGAGGCCTAGATTGGGTCAGAAGACACATCCAATAGGATTTAGATTAGGAATAATTAAAGGTGGACGAACCTGGGATTCTTCTTGGTTTGCTTCAAAGTCGGAAAATTACAAACAATTTGTAGAAGAAGATATTAACATTAGATCTTTGTTAAGAAGAAATTATCAAGACGCAGGAATTGCCAAAATTAGTATAGAAAGAGGAGCAGAGCTAGTTGTAACTCTTCATACAGCTAGACCTGGAATAGTTATTGGTCGAGGCGGTACTAGAATAGATCAATTGCGTGAAGAAATTGAAAAAATGACAGGAAAAATCTCAAAAGTAAATGTTTTTGAGGTAAAACAACCCGAACTAGATGCATCATTGTTGGCCAGAAATGTTGCTGATCAGCTGGAACATAGAGTTATGTTTCGAAGAGCAATGAGACAGGCATCTACAAGAGCAATGCAATCCGGTGCTGAAGGTATTAAAATACTTTGTTCCGGAAGGCTTGGCGGCGCTGAAATTGCTAGGAAAGAAAAAGTGATGGTTGGTAGAGTACCATTACATACACTACGGGCAGAAATTGATTATGGCGTAGCTGAGGCAAATACTACCTTTGGAAAGATAGGCATTAAGGTTTGGATATTCAAAGGCGAAATAACAGATAATGAAAATAATAATGAATCAGATTTGGGGCCAATTGGCTTCACTCTTCAATCTAATGTTCCAACTGACGATAGTGAAGAACAACAGACTGAGGTTTCTTTGGAGGAAGGTAATGCTACAACCACGGAGAACTAAATATAGAAAGATGCACCGGGGTAGAAGAAAAGGTAATGCTCAGGCAGGAAACCAAATATCATTCGGTGAATTTGGAATGAAGGCTATAGGAAGAGCTTTTATAACAGCCAGACAAATTGAAGCCGCACGAAGGACTATAACGAGAAGATTTCGAAGAGGCGGTCAAGTTTGGATACGTATTTTTCCTGACAAGCCAGTAACCAGTAAACCTTTGGAAACGCGACAAGGTGGAGGAAAAGGGGCTGTGGATCAATGGGTCGCTGTTGTCAGACCAGGCAGAGTCTTATTTGAAGTAGCCGGGGTAACAGAAGATGTTGCGAGAGATGCACTTTGGTTAGCATCACAAAAACTCCCTATTAAAGTAAAAACAGTTGGAAAAGAAGATTTATATACTGCTTAGTAAATAACCTAGTGGGAACAAATAATGGACGTTCAAGATATAAGAAAAATGAATAGAGAAGATTTATCTAAGGAAATGGAAGACAGTCATAAAGAGTTGATGTCTCTACGATTTGGGGCTGCTACTCGACAACTAAATGATACTTCTCAAATAGGTAAGGTTAGAAAAAAAATAGCAAGGTTAAGCACGGTAATACGTGAAAGAGAAATTCTCGGGCAGGAATAATTATGGATAAGATTAAAAAAATTAGGATAGGTACAGTAGTTAGCGACAAGATGCATAAAAGTATACTTGTTGAAGTAGAACGAATGCAAAAGCATAGGATATATGGTAAAAGAATCCGTCGTATATCAAAATATACCGTGCACGACGAAAATAATGATTGTGTTGTGGGTGATAATGTTTCAATTATAGAAACAAGACCAATTTCTAAAACTAAACGATGGAGAGTTTTGAATATAAATAAAAAGAGCGAAATGAATCAACAAGATCTTTCGCCATTAACTGAAGAAAACTCTTTAGATAATCAATCAGATGGTGAGTAGAGGAATAAAGTGATACAAACATATTCAAAATTAAAAGTTGCAGATAATTCGGGTGCAAAATCGATCCAATGTATTAATGTTCCTGGGGGTACTGGAAGAAGATATGCCTATGTCGGTGATATAGTTATAGCATCAGTAAAAGAAGCAGAACCCCGTGCAGCAGTAAAAAAAGGTGAAGTAGTTAAGGCAGTTATAGTTAGGACATCTTTTCCAATAAGAAGAAAAGATGGATCTTATATTAAGTTTGACGAAAATGCTGCGGTTATTTTAACAGAAAGTCAAAACCCAAGGGGTACAAGAATTTTTGGCCCAGTTGCTCGAGAACTTCGAGAGAAAAATTTTACTCGTATAGTATCTTTAGCTCCGGAGGTATTGTAAATGAAAATAAAAAAGGATGATCAAGTAAAAATTTTATCTGGTCGAGACGCTGGTAAAACTGGTAAAGTTCAACAGGTTTTTCCTAAGCACTCAAAGATTATTGTTGAGGGAACAAATATGGTTTCAAAACATATGAAAGCAAACCAAGATATGAGACAGGCATCCATCATTACCAAAGAAGCATCTATTGATATATCTAAAGTTAAATTAATGTGTCCGAAATGCGATAAGGCTATAAAAGTTAAATACACTTTCCTTGAGGATGGAAAAAAAGTACGAATTTGTAATTTATGCAATGAAATGGTGGATCAGTAATAATGACAAGTAAACAAACAACAACACCAACTTTATTAAATATGTATCGTGACGATATCTTACCTAAAATGATAGAAGAATTTGGGTACAAGTCACCCATGCAAGTTCCAAAGCTACAGAAAGTAGTATTTAATGTTGGAGTTGGAGAATCACTAACTAACTCTAACGCTATTGAGTCAGTAGTAAGAATGATTTCAACTATATCTGGACAGAAACCCGTAGTCACTAAAGCAAGAAATTCATTAGCTGGGTTTAAAATACGTGAAGGTATGAGTATAGGGGTTATGGCCACCTTGCGGTCTAAGAGAATGTATGAATTTGTAGATAGGTTAATAAATGTTGCACTTCCACGTATTAGAGATTTTAGAGGAATTCCATCTAAATCATTTGATGGAAGAGGAAACTATTCTTTAGGAATAAATGAACAAGTAATATTTCCAGAAATAGATTACGCTCAAATTGATAAAATCAGATCGTTTCAGGTTACAGTTGTAACCTCTGCAAATTCTGATAGTGAAGCATTAAGATTATTACAATTAATGGGATTTCCTTTCATTCAAAATCAAAATCGTCAAAATTAACGAGGTAGAAAATGGCAAGAAAAGCTAGTGTGGAAAGAGATAAAAAAAGGGATAGACTGATACAAAAATATAGCGATCAGTGGGAAGCAAACCGATCTATTGCTTTAGATAGCAGCTTAAGTTGGGACGAGAGGCAGCAAGCTCGTTTAAACATGGCTAAACTTCCTAAAAACTCTCATTCAACCAGACAAAAGAATCGATGTTTTGTAACTGGAAGATCTAGAGGATATATTCGCCATTTTGGACTTTCAAGAATTACATTTAGAGAACTAGCTCTTAGGGGTGAACTTCCAGGAATAAGAAAAGCAAGTTGGTAGGTGCTAAGTGAGTATGACAGATCCTATAGCTGATATGTTAACAGTAATACGAAATGGTATTTTAGTTAAACGTGAGAAAGTCGATACGCCTCATTCTAAATTAAAAGTATCGATACTTGAAATATTAAGACAGAGTAATTTTATTGATAATTATGAAGTAACTGCAGATGGAAACAAAAAGAGATTACAAATAGGTCTTTTATATGATAGTGATAAACCTGCCATAGAAGGACTAAGAAGAGTTAGTAAGCCAGGGTTGAGAATTTATATGAATAATAAAGAACTTTCCAAGTTTTTCGGATCTAGAGGTATTTCGGTCATTTCTACCCCTGATGGTGTAATGACAAGTCAACAAGCTTGGAAAAAAGGAATTGGGGGAGAATTGCTTTGCCATGTATGGTAAACAATTTAACTAAGGAGAAAAAATGTCAAGAATAGGAAATAAACCAATACAAATACCTTCGGGTGTAACAATCGAGATAGCCGAGAGTTCGGTTACGGTAAAAGGGCCAAAAGGGGAACTTTCTCAATATGTTAATGATGGGATCACTCTTAAACAAGAAGAAGATCAACTTTTAGTTGCGCGACAAACAGAATCAAAAGAGCATAAGGCTCTTCATGGATTGATCAGATCTCTAGTTGCCAATATGGTAGAGGGTGTTTCCGCAGGTTTCGAAAAAACATTAGAGCTTGTAGGTGTAGGGTATAGAGTCCAACCATCTGGAAAAGGGGTTAATTTACAACTTGGTTTTTCTCATACAATCGATATCCAGCCTAAAGATGGAATAACTTTTGAATTAGAAGGTAATAATTTAATTAAAATACAGGGTATTAATAAACAGGTTGTCGGTGAAGTTGCAGCGAATATCCGAAAATTACGTAAACCTAATGTTTATACAGGCAAAGGCGTTCGCTATCAAGGTGAACAGGTTAGAAGAAAAGCCGGAAAGAGTGGAGCTAGCGGTGGCTAAAATAACAACAAAAAAAGGACAAATGGTTTCTAGACACGCGAGAGTTCGGAAGAAAGTCATAGGTACATCTGAAAGACCGCGACTTACTGTATTTAGAAGCTTAAATAATGTATATGCACAAATAATCGATGATTCTTTGGGAAATACTATAGTTGCTTCGTCTAGTTTGAAACTTGATTCTGGTGATCAAAAAAAAGGTGAAGTTGCATTTACTGTGGGTAAAAATATTGCTGAGCTTGCTAAAAAGGCAGGTATTAGCAAAGTTGTTTTTGACAGAGGCGGATATAAATATCACGGTAGAGTAAAATCTTTAGCAGATGGAGCTAGAGAGGGAGGGATTGAGTTTTAATGACATTTAATAGAAATAATACAAATCAGCAAGATTATCAACCTGAATTTTCAGAGAAAGTTGTTGATATAAAGAGAGTTGCCAAAGTGGTTAAAGGTGGTCGTAATTTAAGCTTTAGAACACTAGTAGTTATAGGCAACGGCAAAGGTAAAGTAGGTGTTGGATTAGGTAAATCTGAAGCTATACCCGATGCTGTTCAAAAGGCTACTTCTGTTGCCCAAAAAAATCTTGTCAGCTTTGATTTAAAAGAAACTACTATTCCTTATCAAGTAGAAGCAAAATATGGAGCAGCTCAAGTGATTATTAAACCTGCGCCCCAAGGTACAGGGATCCGTGCTGGCGCATCAATGCGCGCTGTTTTGGAACAAAGTGGAGTTAAGGATGTTGTTGCTAAATCTTTGAGAAGCCAGAATCCAATAAATGTAGTTCGCGCAACTATTTCTGCACTAGGTCAACTAACTGAAAACAATAGTACTAAAGAAATTCAAGATGGGGGCACTGAAGATGTCCAAAATTAAGATAACTTTAGTTAGAAGTACAATAGGTTTGCCACAAAATCAAAGAAGGATTGTTAAAGCTTTAGGTTTTCGAAAGTTAAACCAGAATGTTATCCATGAAAGTTCTCCCACGATTAATGGTATGGTTCATAAAGTTAAACATTTAATATCCATAGAGGATGTTACCGTTACAGATAGAAAGAAAGGTGACTCATGAAATTACATGAATTAAAGCCTGCAGACGGTTCTAAACGTGGTAGAAGAAGAGTTGGAAGAGGAAATGGTAGTGGAATGGGAAATTATGCTACCAGAGGTATGAAGGGTCAAAAATCAAGAAGTGGTGGATCAATCAAAAGAGGATTTGCTGGAGGCCAATTATCTATGATTAAAGGACTCCCTATGCTGAGGGGTTTTACTAATAAGTTTAGGACTGAATATCATCCTGTAAATATTGCATCTTTAAATTCTTTCGAATCTGGAGCTATAGTTGGGCTAGATGAACTTCGAGCAAAAGGATTGATAAAAAACGAAAAAACAAAAATAAAAGTTTTAGCAAGAGGAACTATCAATATTCCATTAACTGTTAAAGCACACAAATTTTCAGAAAGTGCCCAAATTGCCATTGAAAATGCTGGAGGAAAGATAGAGCTGTTATAACTATGACTACTTCAGCGTCAAGAAATAAAGGCCCTGGAAGACCAGCGTTGTTGCAAGCGCTGATTGATTCATTTCGTACTCCAGATTTAAGATTTAAGATTTTATTTACACTCGGTATGTTGGTGGTTTTTAGAGCATTAGCTCATGTACCAGTTGTGAATGTAGATAAAGGAATGATTAGTCGTTTATTTGAGCAAGGAGATCCTACTGGCCAATTATTGGGATTTTTTGATCTCTTTAGTGGTGGTGGCCTTAGGTCATTAAGTATTATTTCCCTTGGTGTTTATCCATATATTACAGCATCAATTATTATGCAAATAATGAACCCAGTAATTCCATACTTGCAAAACCTTGCAAAAGAAGGGGAGCAGGGTAGACAAAAAATTAATCAAATAACCCACTATATGATGATACCCATAGCAGTTGCACAAGGATATGGACAACTGACATTAATGAAACGACTTGGTGGTATTAGTGAGCAGTCATTTAGTTCTACATTTGGACTAGACACTGTTGCTGTTCTTTTATCATTAGCAGCCGGAACTACCTTTTTAGTATGGCTTGGTGAATTAATTACTGAACACGGTATAGGTAATGGTGTATCAATAATAATATTTGCGGGTATAGTTGCAAACTTTCCTACCGTTATTGGACAAGGATTTATACAAAGAAATAGTAATCTAGGTGGTCTTCTAACTCTGGTCATATTAGGTTTAGTTATAGTTTTTTTGATAGTTTTATTTAATGAGGCCCAAAGAAGAATTCCAGTACAATATGGGCGAAGTTCCTTTCGAGGAGGGCGGATGTACCGTCAGCAAGGAACAAGCTATTTACCACTGCGGGTAAATTCTGCGGGTATGATTCCGTTAATATTTGCTTTTTCAATAATGATTCTTCCTGCAACTTTGGCATCTTTTTTTGCAGACCCTACTAGCGAATCAATAGGTGGTAAAATAGCTAACTTTTTCACTGTTACATTTTCTCCTGATACTGCTTGGTATTGGCTTTTTGTTTTTATACTAGTTGTAGCATTTACTTTTTTCTATACTATGATTATGTTTCAACAACAAAATCTACCAGCCACTTTACAGAGAAACGGTGGATTTATACCAGGTATACGGCCTGGGAAACCTACAGGAGATTATCTGAATAGATTAATTATTCGTATTACGTGGGGTGGAGCAATATTTCTTGGGCTTATAGCCGTGATGCCCTATTTTGCAACATTAATAACTGATATTAAAGCTATCCAGTTAAGTTCTGCTAGTTTACTAATTGTGGTTGGAGTGGCCCTTGACACATTACGCCAATTAGAATCTCAATTGCTCATGAGAAACTATGAAGGGTTTATGAATTAGTATGAAAAACATTATCTTTTTGGGCTTAGCAGGAGCAGGAAAAGGGACTCAAGCAAAAATGCTTTCAGATTTCATAGGTATTCCTATGGTTTCTTCCGGAGATTTGTTCCGATATCATTTAGGAAATAATACAGAACTAGGTATTGAGGCGAATAAATATATGAGTACAGGTGCCCTAGTTCCTGATGACATAACTATAAATATGATTCTTCAAAGAATTGGAGAAGAAGATTGTACGGAAGGTTTCATATTGGATGGATTCCCTAGAACACTTGAGCAAGCTGAAAGTTTGCATACGGCAGTGAATGGAAATATTAGTAGTGTTATATATATTCAGGTAGAAGAAACAGAATTAATAAGAAGACTTTCTGATAGAGTTGTATGTGCTAGTTCTGAATGTAATGCAATTTTATCAAAAGCTGATGTTAAAGACATGGATTCTAATTGCCCCATATGCAATGAGGTGTCTTTAACACAAAGGCAAGATGATTTACCTGAGGTAGTGGAAAACAGATTAAATACACAAGTTCCATTAATTAATCAATTGGTGGATTATTATAAAAAGAAAGAAATTTTAATTAGTATAGATGGTCAACAAAATGTAGATGCAGTTGAATCTGAAATAAAAAACTTTTTAGGTTTAAATTGATAATTTGGATTAATTGATACTTTGATGTACAATACCATTTCTCGAGAAAAAGGAAAAAACGAGTGAATATAATTTTAGGGGCACAACAACAAGGAATAATAATAAAATCTCAGAAAGAGATTGATATTATGCGTCGTGCTGGAGAAGTGGCTATTGGAACTAAAGAAATTATACAAAAAGAAATAAAAATTGGAATGACAACGAAAGAATTAGATCTTATTGCAGAAAATCAGATAAGGAGTATGGGGGCTATACCTGCCTTTAAAGGTTATAGAGGTTTTCCTGGTACTCTATGTATTTCAATAAATGATGAAATTGTTCATGGAATTCCTGGCGATAGGATATTTCAAGAAGGAGACGTTGTCAGTATTGATCAAGGAGCAATAGTAGAGGGGTTTTATAGCGATACAGCTATAACTTTAATTATTGGGGAATCTGATGAAAAAACAAAGAATTTAGTTTTAGATACAAAAGCTGCTATGGAAGCAGGAATAGCTAAGGCAATTCCTGGAAACAGAATTGGGGATATTGCTGCAGCTGTACAAAATATAGGTGATACAAAGGGGTATGGAGTAATAAAGGATTTTGTTGGGCATGGTATTGGGCGATCACTACATGAGGAACCAAGTGTTCCAAATGTAGGTATAGCTGGCCGGGGACCCAAACTTGTGACAGGTATGGTTTTAGCAATAGAACCTATGTTTACCTTAGGCACATGGAAAACCCGTACTCTTGATGATGAATGGACAATAGTTACTGCTGATAATAGTCTTGCTGCTCATTGGGAACATACTGTAGCTATAACGGAAAAAGGTCCAGAAGTACTAACGTAGAGGTGGAATTTAAGGGAGAATATGTCAAAAAAAGAAACAATAGAAGTAGAAGGGACAGTAATAGACACATTACCAAATGCACAGTTTAAGGTAGAACTAGCAAATGGACATGAAGTTTTAGCCCATATATCAGGAAGAATGAGGATGAATTACATAAGGGTTTTACCTGGAGATAAAGTTTTAGTTGAACTCTCTCCATATGATTTAACTAGAGGAAGAGTTACTTTTAGATTTAGATAGAGGAAAAAAATGAAAATTAGAGCTTCTGTAAAAAAAAGATGCGATAAATGCAAAATAATAAAAAGAAATAATGTTGTACAAGTTATTTGTGTAACACCTAGACACAAACAAAAACAAGGGTAATAAACCTTGTAAGGAGGAAAGATGGCCCGTATAGCTGGCGTAGATATACCTGATAATAAAAGAATAGAGTTGGGACTTACCATGATTTATGGAATAGGTCCAACTTCTGCATCAAAAATACTCAAACAAGTACGTTTGGAGGGAAATCCAAAAATTGGTGAAATTGAAGATTCTAAGCTTCAACAAATCAGAGAAATTGTAGATCAAGATCTTACTGTTGAAGGTGATCTACGACGTGAAGTAAATATGAATATAAGAAGATTAATTGATATTGGAACTTATCGTGGAGTTCGCCACAGAACTGGACTTCCAGTAAGAGGTCAAAGAACAAAAACAAACGCAAGAGGTCGAAAAGGTGGAAAACGAACTATTGCAAATAAAAAGAAAGTAATAAAGAAATAGATATAAGGAGAAAAAATGACACAATCTCGTTCGAGGTCTAGAAGAAGAGATCGAAAATCTGTACCAAAAGGTAATGCTTACATAACCTCAACTTTTAACAATACCATTATTACATTAACTGATTTGGAAGGTAACGCCATAGCTACAGGTAGTGCAGGAATGGTTGGATTTAAAGGTGCTAGAAAAAGTACTGCATTTGCAGCACAGAGAGCAGCTGAGGCTGTCGCTAAAAGAGGCATGGAACATGGCTTAAGAGAAATCGATGTTATGGTCAAAGGCCCTGGTGCAGGACGAGAAGCAGCAATACGATCTATACAGGCTTCTGGTATAGCAGTAAATAGTATTCGCGATGTTACTCCTGTTCCTCATAATGGATGTAGACCTCCAAAAAAGAGGAGAGTATAAATGGCAAGATATACTGGACCGAAAAATAAAAAAAATAGAAGATTCGGACTACCTCTAAAAAATGGAAAACCTGATACTAAGAGAACTAGTACTGGGAGAGGAAGACGTCTTTCAGATTATGGACTTCAATTACGTGAAAAACAGAAGGCTAAATATCTTTATGGGATTTTAGAACGACAGTTTCGTAATTATTATATAAAAGCTTCAAACCTTGAAGGTGTTACAGGAGACAGATTATTACAACTGCTTGAAAATCGTTTAGATAATGTTGTATATAGGCTTGGTTTCGCGAAAACTAGACCACAAGCCCGACAATATGTGAGTCATGGCCATATTCAAGTAAATTCTAAGAAGGTAAATATTCCTTCTTATCAACTTAAATCGGGTGACCAAATCACATGGAGAGAAAGTTCTCAATCATCTGACATTGTAAAAAATGCTTCCGATAATTCTGGATTTGAAGCAGTAGTACCCACATGGCTAAATGTTGACTCAAATCGATTTTCTGGCGAAGTGTTGTCCGAACCAACAGTTAGTGATGTAGAATTAATTATAGATACCAGATTAATTGTGGAGTTTTACTCAAGATAATAAAATTCTTGTAATGACAGGAGGAAATTATGGCAATGATGCCATCAACAGAAGAAGAATTAAACGATTCTATGGCAGTAATACCAGTATTATTAGTCGAAGAAGAAGATGAAAGATATGGACGTTTTTCCATAGGTCCTTTAGATAGAGGTTATGGTATGACTTTAGGTAATCCGCTCAGAAGGGTTTTACTTGGATCTATACCTGGAGCAGCTATAACTTGGGTCAAAATAGAAGGCGTTTCTCATGAATATACTTCTGTTCCCCATGTTCGTGAAGAGGTTTTTGAATTATTACTCAAATTTAAGGAAATAAGAATAAAAGCTCTTTCTGATCGACCAGGAAAATTGAGATTGGATGTTTCCGGTGAAGGTGTAATTACTGCTGGAGATATTATGGTTCCTGGAGACTTTGAAATTGTAAATCCAGAGCTGTACATAGCAACATTAGATTCTTCAGACGCCCATCTAGTTATAGAATTTAATGTTGAAAAAGGCGCGGGATATATCTCAGCAAGTACTAATGATGGATACCCTATAGGAGTTTTACCAGTTGATTCAATATTCACACCTGTGTCTAAAGTTAGTTATGCAGTTGAGCCAATGAGAGTTGGGCAAGTTACTGACTATGAAAAATTAATTGTTGAAATATGGACAGATGGTACAGTAATGCCTTCTGAGGCTCTTATTGAATCTGGGAATATCTTAGTTAAAAGTGCAACATTATTAACAACAATAGGTTCAAGTGTAATTGAGGGTACAGATGAAGATTCTTCGAGTAGTGTAAATTCTTCTGTTCCTCCAGAGATTTATAATAGTCTCGTTGATGGATTAGGCTTATCGGCAAGAACTTTAAATTGTTTAAAAAGAGCTAAACTCAATCGGGTTGGAGAAATTTTAGAAAAAGATAGATCTGAACTAATGCAAATTAGAAATTTTGGACAAAAGTCTATGGATGAGCTCTTTGATAAATTAAAAGAACTTAACCTTCTACCTGAAGAATCTGTTGAGAATACAGAATCTTTAGATGAGGAAAATACTGAAGAGTAAAGAGGTTTTATATGAGACACAGAATAAAGGGTAGGCATTTTAATAGACCAGCTGATCAAAGAAAGGCATTATATCGTTCTTTGGTTAGGTCCGTAATTATTAATGAAAGAATAACTACTACTGAGGCAAAAGCTAAAGAAGCTAAATCATTAGTAGAAAAATTAATAACTTATGGTAAAAAGGGCTCATTGCATGATAGAAGGCAAGCAATGTCATTTTTGCCTGACAGTAGAGTTGTATCTAAAGTATTTGAAGATATTAGTCCAAGATATAACGAAAGAAATGGTGGTTACACCAGAGTTCTTAAAATAGGAAATAGAAAAGGAGACAATGCACCGATGGCAATACTGGAATTGGTGTAGAGGATTAGAATGGACAGGAAAATTGCTTTATTAATTGAATATGATGGCACCAAGTACTATGGTTTCCAGTATCAGCCAAATTGTCCCACAATTCAAGGAGAGATAGAAAGTGCTCTTAATCGTTTAAATCTATCTAGTGAAAGAATAGAAGGGGCTGGAAGAACGGATACTGGGGTTCATGCAAAAGGACAGATTGCTTCATTTATGACGAATAGTAGTTTAAGCATTGAAGAGATAGAATCTGGTATTAATCACTTTTTACCATCTGATATTGCAATTCAAAAAGCCTATGAAGCACCGATAACTTTTAGTCCTAGGAGAGATGCGGTAAGTAGGAGATATAGGTATACATTTTTGAATAGATCTACCAGATCTCCATTATCTGAAAGATATGCATATCGTGTATCTCAGAATATCAATGTTGAAAAAATGACAAAAGCTCTATTTTCACTCAAAGGCACACATGATTTTGTACATCTCTGTGGTAAATATGAAGGTAGTACGATAAGAAATTTAATGGATGTTAGTATAAATGTTGATGATGAAACATTATATATTGATTTAGAAGCAAATGCTTTTTTACCTCATCAAGTAAGGCGAACTGCGGGTTTACTTTATCAAGTTGGTTTAAATAAATTTGATACAGAAGAGGTTGAAAAAATTATTGATGTAGATACAAATTCATACAGGCCAAATATTCCTACATTACCTGCCTGTGGATTAGTTCTATTAAAAGTTAAATATAAGGATATGTTTGAATATGACTATTATTAAAAGAAAAAAAACTTATACAGCAAAAAGTGGATCGTTGGATTCAAATTGGCATTTAATTGATGCTACAGGACAACCCTTAGGCAGATTAGCATCTAAGGTTGCTGTAATACTTCAAGGTAAAGACAAGCCAACATATACTCCTAATTTATTAACTGGAGATTTTGTAGTTGTTATAAATGCTAAAGATATAGCTCTTACAGGAAATAAAATTGAAGATAAGGTTTATTATCATCATTCTGGTTATCCAGGAGGACTAAAAGAAAGATCGTTGTCTAAGTTAATGGAAACACTACCAGAAAATGTTATATATAATGCAGTCAAAGGCATGTTGCCAAAAAATTCTTTGGGTAGACAAATGTTTAAGCGTTTAAAAGTTTATCCTTCTCAAGAACATCCACATAATTCACAAATTTCAAACGGTTAGGAAATAGGAGACCCCATAATGGCTAAAGAACAGTATTATCATGGTGTTGGAAAAAGAAAAACATCTATAGCTCAGGTGAAATTGTATAAAGAACCTGGCAGTGTTGTTGTGAATGGGAAACCGTTCACTGAAGCCTTTGGGTGGGATACATGGCAAACTATGATAAATAAACCGCTGGATGTAACTAATAACATTGGTAAATGTAGTATACAAGTTAAAGTAGCTGGCGGAGGGATTGTTAGCCAGGCTGGAGCGATAAGGCATGGTATTGCAAGAGCATTAGTTGCTATGGATGAAGAATTAAAACCAGTTCTTAAGAAAAATGGTCTACTTACACGAGATTCAAGAATCAAAGAGCGAAAAAAATATGGGCTTAAACGAGCTCGTAAGGCACAGCAATATAGTAAGAGATAGATCTCATTTTATATTAAATACTACTTTTTGAGTTAGTAATAATAGGGTTATAATGAGGATCGATTTCACTTCCTATTGCTAAATAATAACTTACATAATCCCCAAGTACTAATAAAGAAAATAAATGACTAAGTTTATAATTTCCGACTGCCTTAATTTCTCTATATGGCAGGTTAAGTTCTTTCAGCAAACCTTTAAGTTGATTAAATTTCTTATTTACTGATTCAGGATATAAAGTTGAAGTTAGTAATATAAAGTAAGGATTTGTTTGTTTGAAAACTTTTGATTCATAGCCTTCAATAGAATTGTGAAACATTTCGGGTAAAGTATCTACTACTGCAATTGCTTTGCTATTTTCGTTTAGTTGAGTTCTCCATCGGTTCGCTGTAGATAAAAGGTAGTCTGCACTTATAATAATGGGAAGACTATTTGAAATCGTATTGGCAATATTTTTCGCTAGATTTTGAGATGTTGGAATTTGAGTTTGTAAACCATCGATCAAAGTTTTGTTGATGCTAACACATTCATCTATTTCTTGGTTATTTATATCGATTAAATTATTTTTTGCAAAAAAAGCAGTAAGCGCACCTAAGATAAAACTTAAAGAACTCCTTGCTTCGAGAGTATTGGGTATTTCTATTATCGGAATCTTATTTACCTTTCCTATGTCATTTAAATATCCACTTTGTGAAATAATTATTATATTAGCTTTTTTATCAATGGCGTCATTAAACATTTTTATTGTTTCTTCAGTATTTCCAGAGTATGAACAAACAAATACTAAAGAGTGTTTGTTGATTGAATTAGGTATATCCCATGTTTTAAGTGTTTGAGAAGGTAATTTGAGTTGATCCTTGACTAAATCGATAAATACTTCTCCACCTATTCCTGATCCTCCCATTCCCATAAAGTAAATCGTTTTGATATCAGTATTGATCGATATATTATTAACATCTTTTGAATTAATTCCTTCCATAAATAGCTCAGCAGTGTTAGCTATTCTGTGAATATATTTTGTGGAATCATATGTGTCATATATATGAAGTTGATCTAAATAATCAAAATTTTTCAAAAATCTCCTAACAAAATATGTAATCTTTTAACTCATTTATTATATTTGAAACTTCTTCATTGGTGTTCGACTCTGCGTAGATTCTTACTAATGGTTCTGTTCCTGAAATTCGTATCGTTCCCCAAGAATTATCATTCAAGTAAAATTTAACTCCGTCCATATCAGAAAAAGATGTAATTATTTTATTATCTATAGTTTCTATAGTTATATTTTCTAATTTGTTAACAATAAAGGAACGTTGCTCTGTTGTATATTTTAAATCAGATCTCCCAAAGTAGGTTTTGCCAAATTTAGCATACATTTCATTTTTAAGTTGTTGTAAACTTTTTCTACTTGTTGCTAATAATTCAAGTATTAGTAACGAACTTAATATGCCATCTCTTTCTGGTACATGAAATTTGAAAGCATATCCCCCACTTTCTTCTCCAGCAACCATCGCATTTTGAGAAATCATAGCTTCACATAAATTAGGAAATCCAACAGCAGTTTCTATAATTGGAACATTGTAATTCGTAGCTATTTTAGTAAATACACTACCCATTGTTAGAGAGGTAACTATACCGCCAATTAATTTTTTATTTTCAAATAAATGCAAAATAATAAGAGCGAAAGCATCAATGGTGTTTATGTAATTTCCTTCTCCATCAAATAATCCTAATCTATCAGCGTCTCCGTCAAAAGCAATTCCTACATCATAATTATTCTTTTTTAGTTCAAGCTGCATTTCAATAAGATTTTTTGGAATAGGTTCTGGTTGATCCATTCCTGGAAATGATGGATTTGGCTTTTCATGTAATTCTGTAACACTTATTGTTTTTTTATCAAAGAAATCGTCTAAAAACCCTATACCTGCACCATGCATATAGTCTACAAGTATGTTTAATTTACTTGAATTAATTAACTCTAAATCAATACATCTTTTTAAATTAGTAATATAATTTGGTTTCGGATCAAATGTTTGTAATAGTTTGTGTTTTGGTTCAGTAAAGATATTAGAATTTACTTTTGTTATTTCTACTTCTACTTGCTTTACAACATCTAAATAGGCACTTCCTCCATATTCAGATTTATATTTTATTCCGTTCCATTCATAAGAGTTATGGCTTGAAGTAACTATCAAAGCACCACCTGCGTTATTATCGACCACGCTAAAGCTGAGTGAAGGTGTTGGTGAAAATTTATCAGATAAAAGACAAGGTATTGAATTAGCAGTTAAGATTTTTGCAATTTCTTTAGCATAATAATCAGAGTTTTTTCTCGTGTCATAACCAACTATAATTGGTTTATTATTTTGGTTAGTATTAATTAAATAATTTGACAATCCTTGAATACATTCTCTAACTGATTCTATATTAAATCCTTGGTCCATAATGTCACGCCAGCCATCTGTTCCAAATTTAATATCCAAAATATCTCCTATAAATGGGCTTTAATTAATTTCGCAATATCGGTTGATTCCCATGGTAAATCTAAGTCTTCTCTACCAAAATGTCCATATGAAGCCGTGGGGCCATATATTGGATTTCTTAGTTTCATATTATCTATTATTGCTTGGGGCCTAAGATCAAAGTATGTGTTAACAATATCAGATATCTTGTCATCAGAAAGATTTGACGTTCCAAACGTTTCAACACTTACTGATATCGGTATGGCCATACCGATAGCATACGAAATTTGTACTTCTGCTCTTTCTGCAATACCAGCAGCAACTAAATTCTTTGCCACATGTCTTGCTGCGTATGCGCCTGATCTGTCTACTTTTGTGGGGTCTTTCCCAGAAAAAGCACCTCCCCCATGACGAGCACTTCCGCCATATGTATCTACTAAAATCTTTCTACCTGTAAGTCCAGTGTCTGCATTAGGTCCACCTAGTACAAAAAGACCAGAAGGATTGATTTTTATTTCAGTAGTTTTGTCAATTAATGATTTAGGTATGATTGGATCAATTACAGATGAACGCAATTCGTTTTCTAGTTGATCAAATTTTATTTCTGGATTGTGTTGAGCACTAAGAATAATTGTATGGATTTTTTTTGGTTTGCCCTTTGAGTATTCTACAGTAACTTGAGATTTCCCATCTGGCCTTAAATAATTTAAGGTAGAATTCTTTCGCACTTCAGCAAGTTTTCTGGTTAATTTATGAGCTAGTGAAATTGGCAATGGCATTAATTCAGGTGTTTCATTACAGGCATATCCAACCATCATACCTTGATCTCCTGCCCCTATTAATTCGTTTGCATTTTCCTGTTTGGATTGTCGAGCTTCAAGAGATTTACTAACAGCTGAAGATATTTCTGGGGATTGTTCTTTTACCGAAACCATTACACCACATGTGTTGTAGTCTATACCAAATTCAGCATTAGTATAGCCAATATTTTTTAGTGTTGACCGGACTATGTCAGGAATATCTACATAGATTTTAGTGGTCATTTCACCCATAATAATTACTAACCCTGTAGTCACACATGTTTCACATGCTACTCTTGCAAAAGGATCTTGAGCTAATACTGAGTCTAGTATTGCGTCAGAAATTTGATCACAAACCTTATCTGGATGGCCTTCAGTAACAGATTCCGATGTAAACAAAAAACTGCTTGAATCATTAAAAGTAGATACCATATTTCTCTCTTTCTAAGTTCCTGTAGTCCAGCTATGTAAATATTTAATTTGTTCTTGGGTTAAACTGTCTATAGATACACCCATAGTAGATAATTTAAGTTTTCCTACCTCTTCGTCTATATGTTTTGGTACATCATGGACCGAAATTGATAATGATTTACTGTTATTAATTATATGTTCTACACACAATGCTTGGTTTGCGAAACTCATATCCATTACACTAGATGGATGCCCTTCAGCAGCAGCAAGGTTTACTAATCGACCTTCAGCAAGAAGGTTAATCTTTTTATTATTTACAGTATATTGTTTAATGTATTCTCTTGTAGTTTTAGAAGATGTGGATACTTTTTCTAATCCTGGGATGTTAATCTCAACATTGAAATGACCACTATTAGCTACAATAGCTCCATCTTTCATGTTCTCAATATGGTTCGTATCGATAGCTTTTATGCCGCCGGTAGCAGTTATAAATACATCTCCTACAGTTGAGGCGTCTTCCATAGTCATCACAGAAAAACCATCCATAATAGCCTCTAAAGCTCTTGTGGGATTAACTTCAGTAACTATTACATTTGAACCTAATCCTCTTGCTCTGGAGGCAATTCCTCTTCCACACCATCCATACCCTGCAACTACTACTTTTCTGCCAGACCAGAGTATATTAGTTGCTCTGGTAATTCCGTCTAACGTACTTTGTCCTGTTCCGTAACGATTATCAAAAAGATGCTTGGTGGCAGCTTCATTAACTGCTAGGATTGGGTAAATTAATTTATTTTCAGCAGATAATGCTTTTAATCGAATCACACCAGTAGTCGTTTCTTCGGTTCCTCCAATTATGGAGTCACTATATTCATCGGGGCTGTTATGTATTACAGAAACTAAATCTGCTCCATCATCCATAGTTATATTTGGTTTAGATGATAAAGTAGATTTTATATGTTTGTAATAAGTATCATTATCTTCACCTTTTATTGCATATGTTGAAATGCCATATTCATCGACCAGTGCGGCAGCGACATCATCTTGAGTACTTAAAGGATTGCTGGCACATAGAAATACCTTAGCTCCTCCACTTTTTAAAGTTATCATCAGATTAGCTGTTTCTGTAGTTACATGTAAGCATGCGGCAATTGTTACTCCGGTTAAAGGCTTCTCATTGCTGAATCTTTTTCTGATAGAGTTGAGTACAGGCATGTCTGTTGCTGCCCAGTTGATTCTTTCAATTCCAATATTAGACAGTTTATGATTTGCAATATCATTTTTAGTTGCATTAGTTGCCATTTGTTTCTCCTAGGGGAAAATTTCTCACACAAATAGGTGATAGTATATTAAAGTACTATTTCAGATGAGCAAATAGTTTCTACACGATATCTCAGATATATTAAGAATTATCAGCAGTTTCGGCTTTTGTAGTTTTCTTTGCAGCAGCAGTTGTTTTCTTAGCGGCAGCAGTTGTTTTCTTAGCGGCAGCAGTTGTTTTCTTAGCGGCAGCAGTTGTTTTCTTAGCGGCAGCAGTTGTTTTCTTAGCGGCAGTAGTTTTCTTTGCAGCAGCAGGTGCTTTAATAGTAGCAACAGTTTCTGCAACTTCACTTTGAGCAGTTCGTGCAGGCGTTCTAGTTTTTACTACTGGATTTTCTGATTTAGTTTTTATTTGTAGCTTATTAGATCTCTTTCTTCTTTTCATTAAAGATACGCGTTTTGTTTTATTCACTGTTACCTCAGTTCTTCTTAATTATTCTGATGGGTAGCCTTTAGCTATCCATGAAGGGGTTCCTTCTTCTATATTAAATAATCTTTCCGAATCTATACCCATAGACGCTGCCAGTTCACAAGCTAAAGCGCTTCTTACACCGGCTGCACAAATGAATAATAAAGATCCAGAATCAGGTAATTGATCAATCTTTTGAAGTATTTCATCAACTGGTATATGTACTGCATTTTTAACGTGGCCACTATTCCATTCATCTTGTTGTCTAACATCGACAATTGTACATTCCTCACTATCAATTTTTTGTTTCGCATTATCTACAGTGATTCTTTGGAACGGCTCGCCTGTATTAGAATTCATAAACTCTCCTTGATCTATTTATAAACTTGACTAAAAGTATTATTGAATGGTGGATATATTATACCAGACTCAGTAATAAATCCAGAAATATTTTCATATGGGGTTATATCTGTTGTTATATTTGTTACCTTAATAGCTTTAGGGGCAATCTCGGAATCATTAAAATTTACTACTTCTTTTTTATCGCGTTCTTCAATCGGGAATGAGCTACCATTTTGTGATTCCATGTCAATTATTGATGTGGGGGCTGCAACATAAAATGGAATATTATTTTTTTGAGCAATTACGCTAAGAGAATAAGTTCCTATTTCATTTGCAAAGTCACCGTTCTTAGCTATTCTTTGTGCTCCAACAATTATAGAATCTATTTTTTTATTTGCAATCATGAAACCTGCAGCTGAATCAATAATTAAATTTACTGGTATACCTAGTTGTACTAATTCCCAGGTAGTAAGTCTTGCACCATGTAAAAACGGACGGGTTTCTGTTACAACGACATTTATATTTTTTCCAGATTCATATGCTTTCCGTATTACACCAAGAGCTGTTCCGTACCCAGAAGTTGCTAATGCACCAGTATTTCCATGTGTTAATATTGTTTGTCCGTTATATATTATACTTTCCCCAAAATTTGCAATTTGGTAGTTAGTAGCCAGATCTTCTGTGTGTATCTTTTCTGCTTCTTTTTGGATAAAATCTTTCATTTCTTGTACAGTTGAGAATGAATTTAAAGTGCCAAAAATTCTATCTACAACCTTTAATAAACTAACCATAGATGGTCGAGTATTTAGAATTTCATTAGTAATATTTTCTATATATCCTAAAAATTTTTGAACATCATTAGTAGAGACACTCTTTGCAGCTAATGTTAAAGCATATCCAGCCGCAACGCTAATAATGGATAGACCTCTAATTGACATAGATTTGATGCTATCCAATACATCGACATAATTACTTGCTATAATCACAGCTTGTTCTTTTGGAAGTTTAGTTTGGTCAAGTATTTTTAATCTTTCGTTTGACCATTCTAAAGGGTAAATTTCTGGCATATTTCCCCTTCTCTAATATATGACAATAGATCTACCAAGAATTTCTCCATTAGAAAGTGATTCGTATGCTTCATTAATTTCATCGAATTTATATCGCTTCGTAATTAGTTTGTCTAGAGGGAATTGTCCGTTTTTATACCAATCTAGAAACATGGGGAAATCGGTATCTGGGTATGTTGCTCCTAGGCTACCTCTGTAAATTCTTTGTCCTCCAACAAACAATCTGGGTGGAATGGACATAGTATGATTACCATGGGGTAATCCTATTAATACAGCTGTCCCTCCCAGATTATTTGCTCCAGAGCCGCCTGATCTTGTAGATTCAAGAATTTGTTCATTAGTGATTTTGACTCCGATTGCATCGAAGGCATAGTCCACGCCCCCATTTGTAATATCTTTAATTTGTTCAATTGGATCGCTTTCGGAGGCATTGATTAAATGAGTTGCTCCAAATTCCTGTGCGAATTTTAATTTCTCACTATCTAGGTCAACAGCTATTACTGGATTTGCATTACTAATTGAAGCTGCCTGTATTGCACATAATCCAACTCCACCAACTCCAAATACTGCAACTGATTGTCCTGGTTTTACTTGTGCGGTATTTATTACTGCTCCTGCACCTGTTAAAACTGCACATCCAACAATACAGGATATATCTGTTGGGTATTCTTTAGAAATTGGTACTACATAATCACTATTTGTTAACACATCTTCTCCTAATGTATAAACATTGCCATTAACCGGGATTTCATGGTGTGAAGCACCAGTTAGTTCGGCAGGTATAGATCCTTGTGTTTCGACTCGTTTTACCCATGTAACAATTACATGATCTCCTTCAGAAACATGAGAAACATTTTTGCCAGTTTTTGTAACAATTCCAGTTCCTTCATGACCAAGTACAAGTGGTCTAGGAAGGTTTGGATTTGCCATTTGGTGGAGTTGCGAGTGACAAACTCCGCTGGAATACATTTTTACTATTACTTGGTTTTCTTGGGGATCAGGGATTTCTAAATCCACAAGTTCTAATGGCCCATTTAAGGTAAATTGAACTGCTGCTTTTGTTTTCAAACTGACTCCTTGTTAAAAAAATAATATATTACAAGTGAAAAATTTGGGATGATCATTATAACATAAAAAGAGTAATTTTAATCTATTTTGTAGTTATTTAAATTGTTAATTTTTCTAATCTTGACACAACTTTATATAGGTAATAATATATCAGTCTGATCAGTTTCTGGAGTATCCAATTGCTGATTTCGTACGTAAAGTTGTTATTGTATTTAAGGAGGAAAATGTGAACCGATCTTTTCAACCACTTGGCGATAGAGTTGTTGTAAAACCTATCGATAAGGAAGAAGTAACTAGCTCAGGGTTAGTGCTACCTGATACTGCAAAAGAGAAACCCCAAGAAGGTGAAATTGTTGCAGTTGGAAGAGGTAGAGTAACAGATGATGGTAAAACTATAGAACTTGAAGTAAAAGTTGGTAATATAGTTGTTTATTCAAAATATGCTGGTACAGAACTCAAAGAAGAAGGCGAAGATTATTTAGTACTTAGGGAGTCAGACATACTTGCTATAGTAGGATAATCCATTAGGTAATAGAAAAAATAAATTGTTTTGGAGGAATTAAATATGGCTAAACAATTATCGTTTGGTGAAGAAGCGCGAAGATCTTTAAAAAAAGGAATTGATATTCTTGCAGATTCAGTTAGTGTGACTTTAGGACCTAGAGGTAGAAATGTTATTCTTGATAAAAAATTCGGCCCACCTACTGTTTGTAGCGATGGTGTAACAATTGCTAAAGAAATTGAACTTGAAGAGCCTTTCGAAAATATGGGCGCACAGCTTTTAAAAGAAGCTGCAAGCAAAACTAATGATGTTGCTGGAGACGGTACGACTACCGCTACAGTTTTAGCACAAGCTTTAGTAACTGAAGGTTTTAAAAATGTTGCTGCTGGTGCAAACCCGCTAGCATTAAAAAGAGGTATGGATAAAGCTGTTGAAAGCATTCGTACTGAATTAAGAAAACTATCACAAACCGTTGAAGGTAAAGAACAAATTGCTCAGGTTGCGGCTTTATCTGCACATGAACAAGAAGTTGGTGACTTGATTGCTGAAGTGATGGAAAAAGTAGGAAAAGATGGTGTTATTACTGTCGAAGAGTCTCGTGGATTGCAATATGACGTAGAGTACGTTGAAGGTATGCAATTTGACCGAGGTTACATAAGTCCTTACATGGTTACAAATCCTGAAAGAATGGAAGCAACCAATGATGACCCTTATATTTTAATTACTGATAAGAAAATAACTGCTGTATCTGATGTTTTACCTGCATTAGAAAAAGTCCTACAAATAACTAAAAATGTGGTAATTATTGCTGAAGATATTGAAGGCGAAGCATTGGCTACGATGGTTGTAAACAAATTGAGAGGTACTCTAAACGTTATAGCTGTGAAAGCGCCAGGATTTGGAGAAAGAAGAAAAGCTATGTTGGAAGATATGGCTATATTAACTGGTGGACATGTGATCAGTGAAGAAGTTGGAAGAAAACTCGATTCCGTTACTGTTGAAGATCTCGGTCGAGCAAGAAGAGTTGTTTCTACAAAAGAGGAAACAACTGTTGTTGAAGGACACGGTTCAGATGAGGCAATTCAAGGAAGAATTAACCAAATTAAAGCTCAAATTGAAGAAACTACATCAGAATTTGATCGTGAAAAGTTACAAGAACGATTAGCAAAACTTTCCGGTGGTGTTGCAATTATACAAGTTGGAGCAGCTACCGAAGTCGAGTTAAAAGAGAAAAAAGCTCGTGTAGAAGATGCATTATCAGCAACTAGATCTGCAGTTGAAGAAGGAATAGTACCAGGCGGAGGATGTGGCTTAGTTCGAGCATCTCAGTCAGTATCAAAACTCAAATTAACTGGAGACGAAGCAACTGGTGCACAGATTGTACTAAAAGCAATAGATGAACCAATAAGAGTAATTTCATTTAATTCAGGTGCTGAAGGTTCCGTAATTTTAGATGCCATTAAAAAAGGTAAAGGTGATTATGGATACGATGCGGAAAATGAAAAATTTGGTTCAATGATGGAGTTTGGTATCATGGATCCAACAAAAGTTACCAGAGCTGCTGTTGAGAATTCAGTTAGTGTTGCCGCAATGATATTGACTACAGAGTCATTAGTAACCGAAATTCCTAGCAAGGCTCCAGCTATGCCAGCTGGCCCACCAATGGATTACTAATACACTGTATTAATAATAAATATATCAATAAAGGGTACTCAAAATATTAATGAGTACCCTTTATTTGTAAAAAACAGTCTGTATTATTCAGATTCTTTTATTGTAAATAATAATAAGCTGAGTGATACTATCAGGCACTAAGATAAAGTTTGGGAGGATTTATATGACAGATTTGCGCAAATCGGCTGCAATTGTAGGTGCCTATGAACACCCAGTTAGATATGCTCCTGATAAGAGTGAAACTTTGATAATGGCCGAAAGTATTATTGGAGCTTTAGCAGATGCAGGATTAGAAAAAAATGATGTGGATGCAATTTTTAGTGCTGGTGGGTTAAGTGGGTATAATTTAGTTGATTATTTAAATATGCAACCAAAATATGCTGACTTTACAACTGTTGGTGGAGCATCATTTGAATTTCATTTATCTCATGCAGTAACTGCTATTGCTGCAGGAAGAATCAAGTGTGCAGTTATAGTATATGCCTCAACTCCTCGAGTGACAGGTACCTTGGTTGGAACAGGTGGATTTGCTCGAAACGGATCAACTCTCTCAGATCCTTTGCCAGGAAGTTTTGAAGATCTATATGGTAAAACAACAGTTGGACTATATGCAATGATTGCTAGAAGGCATATGCATCAGTATGGAACAACCAGTGAACAACTCGCCGAAGTTGCAGTTGCTATGAGAAAACATGCAGGATTAAATCCCAACGCATTATTTCGAGACCCTATAACTGTTGAAGACGTATTGGCATCAAGGGTGATTTCAGACCCCTTACATTTAAATGACTGTTGTATTATTTCTGATGGTGGAGGTGCTGTTGTTGTAGCCTCTCCTGAGGTTGCTAGGAATTGTAAAACTAAGCCTGCTTGGATTTTGGGGATGGCTGAAGCTATAGCACATCAAGGTGCAGGTAAAAGAGATTTAATTAATATTGCTGCTGCACAAACAGGAGCTCCAGCAATGGAAATGGCAGGAGTTAAACATAAAGACTTAGATATGGCCATGATTTATGACTCATTTACTATTACTGTTGTTGAAACTTTAGAAGATCTAGGATTTTGTAAAAAAGGTGAAGGTGGAGATTTTGTAAGTGGAGGTAGAATTGAATTAGGAGGAGAATTACCTCTAAATCCTGATGGAGGAGGGTTATCTTCTAATCATCCAGGTATGAGAGGTATGTTTTTACTAATTGAGGCTACAAAACAACTTAGAGGAGATTTTACAGGTACTCCAAGGCAAGTAGAAAATTGTAATCTCGTTCTAGCACATGGAACAGGTGGCGCACTAGGGGATAGACATAGTGGCGGTACTATTATTCTAGGAGGCGATTAGATGGTAAATCAAAATCAATGGAAAAAACCATTACCAACTATAACAGGTGAAACCAGAAAGTTTTGGGATTCTGCAAGAAAAGGGCATTTAATGATTCAGCATTGTGAATCATGTGGTTATCAATGGTACCCTAGAGGGTTTTGTTCTGGTTGCTGGTCTAGAGATATAGATTATGTTGAGGCTAAAGGCACTGGAAAAGTTTGGACTTACACAATTACTTATCAAAATAGAACTCCAGGTTTTAATGAAGAAGTTCCATATGTATTAGCTTTAGTAGAACTTGAGGAAGGGGTTAAATTATTTACTAATATAATTAATTGTGACCCTAAAACTGTTACAATTGGCATGGATGTAAAAGTAACGTTTGTTCAAGCAACAAATCAAATACATGTACCTATGTTTGAACCTTTATAGCCAATTAGGTTGGTCAATAGTCATTTGTTGACTTTTGATATCCACATCAATAATTACTGACTTTATAGCAGGTACGAGTATGTCTTCATTATCGTCATTTGTTACAACGTATACATCATTTGCGCCAGTATAAAGAATATTTGATATTTTACCAAGATATTCTTGGTTAACATTAATCACGGATAATCCAATTAATTCATAATAGTAATAAGTGTCGTTTTGTGGATGTGGAGTTTGTGAAGGTCTTATATAAAGATATTTATCTTTGAGTGTTTTTGCTTTTTCGGGAGTATTGTAATTATCTAATGATAATATGTAATACCACTTATGTTTAGAAACTTTTTGAATTAATACTTCTTGGTTATTTAATATTACTTTGTTCCCACTAGTAAAACGAGACGCAACATCAGAGAGAGGCCTAACTTTAACTTGGCCTTTAATGCCAAAAATAGAAAAAATTTGACCAACAGCTACGAGATCTGTTTCCATCATTAAAATTTAGAGAATTTCTAAATTAACTCTGGTCCCTGCTTTAACTGCAGCCACTCTTAGGAGAACTCTTATTGCTTGAGCAACTCTTCCCTCACGGCCAATTAATTTTCCTTTGTCTTCTTCAGCCACTGTGAGTTTAAGAATAACCTTACCTTCATCGTCCTCTTCTTCTACTACTACTACCTCATCTGGGTTACTAGCTAAGGATTTAGCAATGTATTCAACGAGTTCTTTCATAATAAACCAACCCTCTATTCTTTCGTAGTTTGGTTAAGAATACTTTTCATTGCATCAGAAGGTTGAGCTCCTTTAGCAATCCATTCATCTATTTTAGTATGGTTTAAGTTAATTGTGGGTGGATCAGTTTTAGGGTCATATGTGCCAACGAGTTCAAGAAATGCTCCATCTCTTGGAGATCGAGAATCTGCTACGACAACTCTATATGAAGGTTGCTTTTTTGCGCCAACACGTTTTAATCTTATTTTTAGCATATAAAACCTTATTAATACTATATGAGCTAGAAAGGAAATTTTATCTTTGTTCCTCATTATTGTCAAACTTGTGAATATTTTTTCGTTATGTTAGGTTTGGTTTACATTGAAGAGAGAGTAACTTGTTAAATTCAATAAAAAACCCACTAGTAACTTTATTAACAGCTATATTGATTTTTAGCTTGTTTCCTTTTGCTACTTTTGTTGCATCTATACCCTTGATTGAAAAACAGTGGAATTTAATAAATACTGAAGTTGGTGCAATTAGTGGAGTTTATTTTTTCGGATATGTATTAGGTGCAATTTTATTAGTTCCATTATCAGATAAATATTCAACGAAAGGCACATTGTTTTTTGCTGTTTGTGTTTCCACATTTTCACATATTGCTTTCAGTATTTTTGCAAATGGATTATTATCTGCATTGCTTTTGAGGTTCATAAGTGGGGCAGCATTTTCTGCGGTATATGTCATTGGTCAAAAAATTATTGGACAAAACATATCTGCAGAATCAAGAGGTTCTTCAATTGGATTATATGTAGCGGGATTTTATGCAGGTGGAGGTCTTTCATTATTGATAGCAGGGTATTTATTACTTATTTTTCCGTGGGAAACAGTTTATTTATTGGTTTCGTGCATATCTATTACCAGTGTTTTATTAGCATTAATCTTTATTTTTAAAATTGATCTTGTCTCAACAAATCCTGGTTCTGCTTTGATAAATCTTAAAGTTCTATTGAATAAAAGATTATTTGTTGCTTCATTTAGTTATGCCATGCATGCGTGGGAGTTATACATATTGAGAATGTGGTTTCCTGTCTTTTTAGCATTCTTATATATCGAATCAGGTTCTGGATTAAACTACAGTGCCGCCGTAGCATCTACAATAGCTGGAATTATAGCTATTGTAGCATCGTTTACACCGCTTTTGGGTGCATCATATTCTGATGGGAAAAATAGAGCAAAAGTAGCAATAGCTATACTTGCTACCAGTAGTGTACTTTCTTTACTTATAGGTTTGACTGTTTTATTGCCAATAATATTTGCTATTATTGTTGGGTTTATTTGGACGTTGTTTGTTGGTTCAGATTCAGCAATATACACTACCTTAATTACAGAAAATGCCAAACCTGAGGAATTAGCATCTAGTTTAGCTGTGCATACAGTATTTGCTTTTGGCACAGCAGCAATTTCACCTTTAGTGTTTGGAATAATACTAGATGTTTTTGGCCGAAATGAATTAGGTTGGTTTATAGGGTTTTTTACATCTTCGATATGTGCATTATTTGCTATGATGTTTTTGTATTTGGTTTACGTTCGTAAAGTTTGATCTCCATTTGGTTTATTAATACTAAGAAATACCAAACTTGAACAAGTTAATGTAATAATGAATAAGCTAAACGGGATTACATAAGATCCATTAATGCTAAATAGAAGACCTGCAATAAATGGACCCGCGGCTCTGCTTAATAACTGAAAAGGTAAACTAAATCCTCTTATAGTAGCGAGAATATTTCTATCAAAATATTCTGACCAGGCAACTGCATTTAACAATTGTTCACCTCCAATATTTAATCCATAGATAATAGCAAAGAGTAAAGCTAGCGGTATAGATGTTGCTTGAAGCAAGATAACTGTTGCTAATGCTGCTCCAAAAGATGAAATTGCTAAACAGTATTTTACTGCAATTCTATCTACAAAATATCCCCAAACGAATCGTCCACCTATGCCGGAGAGAGCATGTATACTAACAATTAAAGCTGCAGTGTATGCAGAAAAGTTATTGTCTAGTAGATAACTCAATTCATGGACAACTATACCTGTTATAGCAAGTCCATTAAGATTAAAAGCGATAATTAACTGCCAGAAAACAATTGTTTTCATTGCACTATATCCTTCTGATATTTCATTATTACTTACATGTACTTCTTGATCGTTATTATCCATTGGAATTCCATCTGGTAGTAATCCGATATCTTCAGGTCTTCTTTTCATAAAAAACGACGCAGGAATTATTGTTATTAAAGTAAATCCTGATATAAAAAACCATCCGTATTTCCATCCGTAGTTATCCATTAAGATAGCCATAATTGGGGTTATAAAAACACCGACAAGTACTCCACCCATAGTTCCAAAAGCCAAAGCTTTTCCACGTTTTTTGATAAACCACTTCGGAATTACAGATCCAATAGCAAATTCACCAGCTCCAGCTGACGCAAAGCCCCCAGCTATCCCAAAAAGAATGAGAAATTGCCATGGAGAATATACTTTAGTAATTAAATAAGTACATAAAGAAGCAGTTAATCCAGAAAAAAACATAATTTTACCTATGCCGTATCGATCTATTATTGGACCTATCAATACACTCAAAAGACCACCAATAATTATTCGAAAAGACATTCCAAGAGAAATTATTGTTCTACTCCATTTTAGTGAAACAGACATCGGTTTAATAAATGTTGTATATCCAAACTGCATCATTGTGCCGGATCCTGTGCTAGATAGCATAATGGCAGCTACAATTACCCATCCATAATATAATCGGTGTTTAGTTTTTATAATTGACTCCTAATGTGGGTATAGATGCTTGTATTTACAACCTTAGAACCATAATATTTATCGATAGTTTTTACAATAGTTTTGGAGGATTTTATGAAAGCGATTCAAGTGAAAGAATTTGGTGGGAGTGAGGTTTTAAATTATACGGATGTAGATATCCCCTCAATATCTAGTAACGAAGTTTTGATAAAACATGAATCTATAGGTGTTAATTTTATTGATATTTACCAGAGATCTGGAGCATATCCTATGGATTTACCATTTATTCCAGGTTCAGAAGGTGCCGGTATAATTGCAGAAGTAGGTAAAGACATAAAAGATTTTAAAGTTGGAGATAAGGTTGCATATTCTATGGCCAGTGGTGGATATGCTGAATATACTAAGGTTGCTGAAAATACTGTTGTTCCAGTCCCAGAAAGTATTGATTTTACCATAGCTGCTGCATCAATTTTACAAGGAATGACCGCCCATTATTTAGCGTTTTCTACATTTGAATTACAGCCAGAGCACACATGTTTAATTCATGCAGGCGCTGGAGGAGTTGGGTTACTCCTTATACAAATGGCAAAAAATATTGGAGCTAAAGTTATAACCACGGTTTCAACAGAAGAAAAAAAACAATTAGCACTAGAAGCAGGCGCAGATGAAGTGGTTATATATACTAAACAAAATTTTGTGGACGAAGTAAGTAAAATTACCGATGGAAAGGGATTGCCAGTTGTTTATGATTCTGTTGGTAATACTACGTTTGATGGAAGCATAGATTGTCTACAATCTCGTGGATATATGGTTCTTTATGGGCAATCAAGTGGTGCAGTATCTCCAGTAGACCCTCAGTTATTAAATAGAAAAGGTTCTATATACTTAACACGACCTAGTTTGGGAGCTTATATGCAGTCTAGAGACGAATTAAATTGGCGTTCGGGAGATATTTTTAAATGGATAGAAGAGGGAAAGTTAAATGTGAGAATAGGTTTGTCTTTACCTCTTTCTAAAGCAGCTCAAGCACAGGATGATTTGGGCTCTCGAAAAACCACTGGTAAAGTAGTTCTTATCCCATAATTATAGATTTTTGAAATGTAGTATTTTAGCAGTCAAGGATCCAATATTGATCGATATAGCAATGCCATATGACCAGGTTAATAAACAGATTACTGATTGAAGAGATCCATAAATTATTTCTATTTGTGGATTAATTTCAAAATACCAGCTAAGTATTGTTGTACATAGATGAACCCCACAGCTAGCAATAAAAGATCCATAAAATATAAATAATGGTTTCACTTTAGTATATAAAGCTGCTCGAAACACCAAATACATTGCCAAACTTGTGAATATTAGTTTGGTTGTAATAATAAGTATCCAAATAAAAAAATTAGTTTCCTGATCTATTGTGGGAAAAGTGAAAATTTTGAAATGAATTGTTGGGATAAATGAAATAGTAGAACTATTTAATAGAACTAATGTAGAGATAAAGATATAGGTATAGAAAAGCATTTTAATATCAATTAACCATTTTGAAATGTAAGATGGTCCTTCATGATCGATTCCCCATACATAATTAAATGTGTTTCTAATAGCACTGAAGACACTTAAAGTAGTTATTAACAATCCAATCATTCCTAGAAGACTGCCAATTTGGTTATTTTGTGCAGAATTTAGTATTTGTACTTCTATGAATTCTTGAGAGAATGCTGGAATTATAGTGCTAATAAAACCTTCAACCAAAAGCATTTGAGTATCTTTATCTTGTGTTGTATATTCTCCTACTGACCCAATAAGCAATATAATTGGAAACATGGAAAAGAATAACCAGAAAGCTATTGAAGATGCGAAATAATGTGATTTGGTTTCAAAAAAGTGTTTTATAAAATATCTCATAACGAATGTTATAAATCTTTACTTCTAATTTGTAAAATACTTTATGCTTATTTTGTATCTATTCTATTGGTTTCGTAAAGCTGTTATTGGATCTAATAACGAAGCTCTCCATGCTGGGTATAAACCGGATACTATTCCTACAAAAGAAGCTACAGTAAATGCAAGAATTATACTCCAAGGTGTTATTATAGTTATTAGAGGTGTGTCAGCAATTTGATAGCCGTTCAATAATGTTGATCCAGTGATTCCTATTAATATACCTGCAATACCCCCCAAAATTGATAGAGCAAGTGCTTCTATAAGAAATTGAAGTGCAATATCTGGTCCAGTTGCGCCTATTGCTCTTCGGATACCAATTTCTCTTGTTCTTTCTGTAACAGATACAAGCATTATATTCATAACTCCAATTCCGCCTACAAAAAGTGATATTCCGGCTATACTACCTAGTAATAGAGATATTGTGGTTCCTATTTCATTAACTGTTTCCAGTAATTGGGTCTGGCTAGTTACTGTAAAATCGGGTTCATCAACTTGATGATGTCTTTTTAAAAATTCTGTTATAAATTCAGATACTTTTTCTTGATCGATATTCGGGGAAGTTTTTATAGTTATTTGGTTAATAATGGTTTTTCCCGAGATGTTTTGAAGGCCTTTCAGTCGTTTTTGAGCAGAACTTACTGGTATAAAGACATAGTCATCTTGTACACTTTCTCCTCCAGTGGGCAGTAATACCCCGATAACTTTAAAATTGAATGAAATTCTCCCATTAAAAAAAGAAGTCCTAATCGTTTTTCCTATAGCATTTTCTTCAGGAAATAGTGCTGTAGCAATATTTGATCCTAGAACCATATATAATGAACCTGATGAAACATCTTTTGATGAGATAAATGATCCTTCAGATAAGGTTAGATTTCGTACATTAAGATAATCACTATCAGTCCCAACTAGGTCTATCTCTTGATTTAAGGAACCGACAATTGCTTGAGCGTTTCCTATATTTAATTGCGGCGCGGCAGCTTCCACTCCAGGTAGGTTAGCTTCACGTATCGCTATAACATCCTCTGCAAATAGTGTTCTAGCGCTACCTCGGCGACCTCTAACTCCTGCTTCAGAAGATGAACCAGGGCTAATAAATAATAAATCTGTGCCAAGATTAGTAATTTCTTCTTTAATTCCTGCTTGTGTTCCTTGGCCGATAGATATCAGAACAATTACTGAACCAACACCGATAAGTAAACCTAACATGGTAAGAAAGCTTCTTAAACCATTTGCACTTATTGCTTTAAATGCAGTTAAAAACCCATCAAGTAAACTCATAAAACCAAACCATTATTTTTTATATATGAATCCTCAGTGATATTCCCATCGCTCATTTTTATTTGTCGCTCAGCTAAAGAAGCAATATGTGGTTCATGAGTCACCAGAACAATTGTTATACCTTGCTCTTTAGCCAACTTAATCAATATATCCATAACTTCAGTGCTTGTTTTTGTATCCAATGCACCAGTGGGTTCATCAGCAAGAATAATTTTTGGATTTATAACAATAGATCTTGCTATTGCTACTCTTTGTTGTTCTCCACCAGAAAGTTGATTAGGTGTATGATATATTCTTTCTGCTAATCCAAGCATTGCTAATGCCATGGCAGCTCTTTTTTTTCTGTTTGGATCTTTTTGATAAATTAAGGGTAATTCAACTTGTTCCAAAGCTGTTAGACGTGGAAGTAGATTGTAACTTTGGAAAATGAATCCAAAAATCTTACCGCGTAATCGAGATAATTGAAAATCAGACAATTCTCCAATATTTGCGGTATCAATAAAATACTCTCCAGAAGTAGGTGAATCTAAACATCCTATGATATTCATTAAACTACTTTTACCTGATCCTGATTGTCCAGTTATCGCTATAATTTCTCCGTCTGGTATAGAAAGATCTATGCTATTAAGTGCTTTTACAGGACCTGCATCTGTTATGTATTCTTTTGTGATATTTTCGAGTTTTATCATCGTATTCTTCTGATATTGGGTGTTTCAAGAGATGTACCTTCCTTTTCCTTTTCCCCAGCGGTATCTGCGGTGGATGATACTATTTGTGATTCAATCAATATAATATTTCCTTCTTCAAGACCAGAAGTAATTTCCGTCTGAGAAACATCTGTAAATCCAGTGGTGATAAATTGTTTTTCCGAAGTTTTGGTTGTTTCATTTTGTAATAGAACATAAGATTTTCCATCATCTTCTTTAATTGATTTTGAAGGTACCACCAAGGCGTCTAATTTTATCTCAGTTATTATTGTTACTGAGCCATTCATACCAATATGAGGGGGTGTTGTATTTAATAAACTTCTAAAAGAATCTACTTGTTGCGTAGATCTATTTGCGCCTCGTTCAGATCTATTGCCACCAGATTGCATTAGTTGAAGACATCCAGCTTCTTGTATTTGAGTTCTTTGTTCAGGTGTTAGATTTGCTATATCTCTTCGAGTTGAAATAGAGGTGCCAATGACTTTTTCCACACATGCTTGTAGTTTTTGTAAACCTTCATTTCTATTACCACTTCCTTCAGTTCTTTCTTCGGTTGAAATTCCTAAGGAAGTCAGAATAGGTTGTAAGTTTTCCATATTTAAAGATTCAATATTATTCCTATTAATAATATTTGCTTTTACTGGGTAAGAAACGACACCTTGGCTTACTTCTGGAATCAAACTTATAGTAGATATCTCAAAGAGATATGACTGTTCTGGTAAGGCGTTAAAATTAGCTATACCAAACTGTCCAGTTTTTATATTAGGTAGGTCTGTTTCAGATATATTCATATCTATATTTATTGAATCTAAATTTGTTAGCAAGAAAGCATTTGTGTTTGCAGTCACATTTTGGCCAGTAACTATATCAACACTACCGATAGTTCCAGAAAATGGAGCTTTTAAGGTTAGATCATTTATGGTTTCTTCAGCTTCTTCTAGTGTAATTTTTGCTTTATCTATGGAAAATTGTAATTGTTGAATGTTTATTTCTCCAATTCCAGCCAAGTCTTCAGTTTGACGAGCGTTTGCCACTGATAAAGATGCTTGTGCTTGGCCTAGGGCGTTATTTGCTTGTTGTAATTCCTCAGTTGTCGGTTCAGCCAACAAATCTGAACTCTGATCATTTTTATTTTTTAATCTTTTTTCTGCAACATCTAAAGACTCTTGGGAATTTACTTTAGCTTCTTCTAATAATTGTTTTTGTAATTTATGGTTATCTAAAGCGTTTTTATAGGATGCGTCGGATTGTAATAAAGATGTAGTTAAAGAGTATAAATTATTGCTAATAGAATTTACATTATTAATTTGATTATTTAATGCTGCAACTTTTGTATCATTTAATGGGATATCATTTACTCCACACACATCAATACCTGAATTTTGATTTGTTATACAATAGTTTTGTCTAGCAACTCTTAAACTAGCGAGTGTTGTATCTACTTGTCGACTTGCGGTTATCACAGCTTTTTCTTGTGAGCTTATATTTGTTTCTGTTTCGTTGTTAGATTTAGTCAAGTTTTCTAATGATGTTTTGGCATTATTGACTTGTTGTTTAGCAGTAGCAAGATCATACTCCATTGCAGATTTTTGTAAATCTGTTGCACCGGCAAGTAAATTATCCAATGCAATTTGAGCATTTAGTACCTGTGATTGTGCGGTTAATACAGATTGATTATTAGACTCGCTTTCAAGTACTGACAATGGTTGTGATTGTTCTTGAAGTATTAGTTCTGCTTCTTGAAGCGAAATTTTAGCACGTTTTAAAGTTCTTTCAGAATCACTATTTATTAGCTTAGCTAATGGCTCGTTTTTTTCAACGTAATCACCGTTTGAAACATATATTTCTGTTACAGTACCAGATGTATTAAATCGTGTTTGTAATTGTTCTTCAGCAATGATTGTTGAAGCTGCCTCTATGGTAGTTGTTAGATTAGTTTTTCCTACTGTATATTCTGTTGTTATTGTTTCAAAAATTGCTTCTTCATTTTCACTAGTCATATAGTCATAAGCAAAATAAGCTCCAACTAATGATATTCCTATTAATAATATAAGAACTTTTCTGAATCGGTTTGGGTTTTTTCCCGATAAGATGGTGTCGATATCGATGTTCGTGCTCATAAGTACTCATTTCTTAAACGTTTACTAAAAACTATAGTATTATAAACGAATATATTACAGAAATGTCAGATTGGAAATAAAAAATGGAAGAATTGCTCAAACAAAAATGTGTTGCTTGTGAAAGAGGTGCACCAAAAGCAGATGATCAATTAATTCAAAGATTTTTAGATACTTCTAGTGAGTGGGATCTTATTGTAGAAAACGATATTCCTAAATTAACTAGAAATTATAAGTTTACTAATTTTAAATCTGCTATGGAATTTTCTAATCTAATTGGTGAAATGGCAGAAGATGAAGGGCATCATCCGCTAATAATTACTGAATGGGGTAAAGTTACTATTCAATGGTGGACTCATAAAATAAGAAACCTTCACCTCAATGACCTTATTGCTGCTTCTAAAACAGAAAATATATATATAAATTTTGCTTAATAATTTTACCTACCCCTTTGAATTCCTAAAGAAGTATTAATGGATCTAATTTTAAAAAATCGAAATTTTCGCACGTTTGTATTTGCTCAAACATTTAGAGATATTACTCTGATGTTATTTGTTACGTCTAATGGTTGGTTAGTTTTAGATTTAACAAATTCATCTATATTTGTTGGTTTAGCAGCAGGTTGTGGTGGAGCAGGAATGCTTGTTACTAGTTTATTAGCTGGATCAATTGTCGATCGATTTGACAGAAAAAAAATTTTAGCAATTAGTCATTTTGTGATCTCTATAACACATCTCGTAGTGGTCCTTTTTATTTGGACAGAAAACATAAATATAGGGATTGTATTACTCACTACATTTATTGATGGAAGTTGTACATCTTTTAGATTTGTTTGTGGAGGAACAATAACCATGGATTTGGTGGGTTCTAAAGACTTGTCTCGTGCAACTGCAATTAATTTTTCTTGTATGACTATTACTGGAGTCTTTATTACAGCTATCGGCGGTATTCTTATTGATCAATATGGCTTTGTATCTACTTATGCGTTGATGTCGATATGTTCTTTTATTTCCAGTGCAATATTAGTTCTTGGTTTGCCAAGTATATCTAACAATATAATTGATGAGAATCGTACATCAATTCAAGAATTGAAAGATGGTATATCATATCTCAAACAAAATAAGCGAATACGCTCCTTGCTATTTTTAGGATTAAGTTCTGAGGTTTTTGGATGGGCGCATGAAAGTATGGTCCCTGTGGTTACAAAGTATGTTTTAGGTGGAGGCTCAGTAGAGCTAGGATATATTTTAGCATCAGGGCAAGTTGGAGCTTTAATTTCTACGTTAGTTTTATCAAATTACCGAATTAAAAAAAATCGAACATTGATATTATATTCAACTTATATTTTGTTTGGTTTATTGTTGATTTGTTTTGTTTGGTCAAAAATTCTACTCTTATCGATGCTTCTTTACTGTTTGGTATTTTTAGCAGTTGCCACATACGAAGTAGTGCTACATTCTTTAATGCAAACTATAGTGCCCAATGTAATGAGGGGTCGTGTTGTTAGTTTTCAAATATTAACTTGGGGAGCAACAGGGATATCGGGTATGATGTTAGGCATTTTAGCAGGAATAACAAGTCCTCCAATAGCAATTACAATAAATACATCTATTCTAGTTTTAAATGGGACAAGAAATATAGTGAAAAAAGTATTAACGAATAAAAGTATATTGAGTTACTGGCAGTAATTACCTATACTTTCTTTATGGAATCAGGAGTTGATTTTTTTAAAGGGTGTATAACTTTCATATTGTTTATATTAATTGGTGCTATGATTGGCGGTCTTATCGCTGGACTATTAACTCACGTATATGTTCAGGGAGGCGAACTTAAGGGTGATCCAGGTGTGATTTATGTATATTTATCATATTCATTTATTGGGGTAATAGTCGGCTCGGTTATTGGATTCGTAGTATGTCAGATAATGAATATATATATAGAAAAAAAACGTTATAACTTTTGGAGATATGGGGAATAGAAAAAATGGATATTATAGTATATATGTCACCTAGTTGTGATCACTCAAGTGAAATATTGCAATTAATGGAAGAATGTTTAGCAGAATGTGGAGTTAGTACAGGATACCAAACTGTAGAAACACGAGATTTTGAAGATGCAAAAGAAAAGAAAAGCTTGGGATCACCAACAATTAGAACAAATGGAGTAGATATTGAGTATGGGTACCAAGAACCTGAAGAATATACGTCGGGATGTAGGTATTACAATACTCCAGATGGATGGAAGCCTATGCCTCCAAAAAATCTTATTATTGGTGGAATTAAAAGAGCCCAAGAGAAGCAGTAATTTATAGGGAGAGGTATTATGTCGCTTAGTGGAGTAAGAATAAATTCCAGAGAAATATATGCTAACGGTAAATCATTCGGTAAATATGGACGATATGTTGAATTGAAGGGGTATTTGGATTTCAGTGTTGATCCAACAATATCAGCAAATTTACCTATTAAAGATTTAGACTTAGCTCCGAGGGATTCAGAGGGATTTGTACAGTTTACTTCTAAGTTTATATTAGTAACTCCTGAGGATAATACCAAAGCAAGTGAAAGAATTATTGTTGATGTTGTAAATCGGGGAAGGGCAAGAGTTATTCCAACATTTAATCGATCTGACGTAGCTGATCAACCAGAAGGAGACGGTTTTTTACTAAGTTGTGGTTTTTCAGTGATTTCAATAGGTTGGCAGTGGGATGTTGTTGAAAGTGAACAATTATTAGGCTTAATTCCTCCATATCTCGATACCGAAGAATTAGATTTACCCGGAGAAACTGTTGTACAAATTAGCCCTAATGTTGTACATACAGGAGCGTTATTGGCAAATAGAATTCACATACCCTACTCTGTAGCAGAAAACGAAAGCACAGCAAAACTTATTGTACGAGACTGGGAAGATGGTCCAGACACCCTGATAGATAGATCTAAATGGTCTTTTTCAATTGAAGAAAATGGAAAAATTAAACCTGATGAAGATCATATTTATTTTCCTGAAGGATTTATTCCTGGTAAATATTATTATGTAGCCTATCATCCTAAAATTGCACCTATAGTTGGTACTGGATTACTTTCCTTGCGAGATACAGCATCTTTTTTGAAGAGTGATCAAAGTGTGAATGAATTTGGGAATAAGTTTAAATATGTCTATGCATATGGTGTTTCTCAGACAGCAAGAATGTTGAGACATTTATTGTATTTGGGATTGAATACAGATGAAAATGGATCTATAGCTTTCGATGCTATGCTTCCACATGTAGGTGGAAGTCGCATGGGTGAATTTAATCACAGATTTGCCCAGCCTTCACAGCAAGCTGCTTCTGGATTTGGACACACATTTCCTTTTGATGATAATGATTCTGTAGATATTTATTCTGGAAAAAAAGACGGATTATTAAATAAATTACGTGGAATAAATCAGGTGCCTAAAATTATATATACTAATTCTTCTTCAGAATATTGGAGAGGGGATGGATCTCTTGCCCACATACATCCTGATGGTTATGATTTAGAACAAGCTCCCGAGTCTAGAAGATATCATTTTTCTGGGACACAACATGGTGCAGGATATTTGGGTGAAGAAACAGTTGTGGTGGGTGGAGGAGCTCATGAAGTTAATGGAAGATATACCTTTAATATCGTTGATTATCGACCACTTCTAAGAGCTGCTCTAATAAATTTGGATCTTTGGGTAAGGGAAGGGATTGAACCTCCAGCAAGTAAAAACCCTTCAATTAGTAATGAAACTGCAATTTTACCTTCAGAATTTTTAGAGGCTTTTACAATGGTTCCAGGAGTAGAAAGTCCAAGTCTTAAAAAATTATGGGGTATTAGGGAAATAGAACAAGATGAACATTTTCAGCAAGGTGTAGGATTTTTCCCTGTTAAAGAAGGTCGGAGATATCAAAATTATGTTGCAAATATTGATCTAGATGGAAATGAGCTCGGAGGAATTCGTTTACCTGATTTAGATGTTCCAGTTGGTACGCATACAGGATGGAATCTGCGGCATCCAGATTCAGGTTCTCCAGACGATATCATACCTATGAAAGGTATTTCTCGTGCCTTTGCAAATACGAAAGTCAATAAGGAAAAAAATCAGGATCCCAGAAAATCGTTAGAGGAAAGATATGAGTCCAGAGAAAAATATGCTGAATTAGTACGTTTCTCCGCAAAACAATTAGTGGATGAGAAATATCTTCTTAGTGATGATATTGATATAGTAGTAGAAGCATGTTTAGTTAGATATGATGCTGCAATAAATGGTGTTTTTTAAGGTATTTTTATTAAAAATTTACCCATTTTTCTAATTCGTCACTGAGTTGTTTTTCAATTAGAGTATACTGCTCACCAAACTCTGTTAATTCTGAAACATTTTGTGTTTTAGTAGCATGGTTTAATTTAACTTCGAGTGTTTTTAGTTTCTTTTCTAAATCCTTAATAAGATTTTCTTGTTGTTCAAATTTATATTTATTTATTTTTTTAGATTTATTTTTATTATTTTGATTAGAGCTTTTTTCTTTTTTTAGATTTGATTTATTAGCAACTTCTTCCCATTGATCGAAGGTTCCTTTAAATAAATTTATCTGATTATTTTCTACAATTAATAATTGCTCTGCAATATTATTTATGAATAAACGGTCGTGAGATACAAATAATATTGCCCCTTCGTAATTTTGTAATATTATTTCCAATGCTTCTCTACTTTGGATATCTAAATGTGTTGTTGGTTCATCTAGAATTAAAAAATTAGGACTTTGGATCATTGTTCGTGCAATTTGTAATCTCGTTAATTGCCCTCCACTTAGTGAATTCACATTCTGAAAAACTTGTTCTCCAATAAATAAAAATCGTGCTAAATAACTCCGTGCTTCATTTATTGGAATGTTTTTTGCATCTAAAAAAGCAGTTAATACATCAACATTTTCTGGGATATATGACAAATTTTGATCTACATAACCATATGATATTTGTTGTCCAAAATTAATTATGCCACTTAAAGGCGTAATTTCTCCGACAATAGTTTTTAAGAAAGTCGTTTTACCTATGCCGTTTTTGCCTACAAAAGCTGTTTTAGTTCCTCGAAGTAATTCTATATCTGAAACTTTTAATAAAATTGTTTCTTTATCGTTTTCTATAAAACCAACATTTGCTTCATGGGTATTTAAAATAACTCTACCAGTTCGCTTAGTTTTTAGATCAGGTAAATTTATTGACTGAGTTTTATTTGGTGCTTGTAATAACTGTATTCTATTTAATCTTGTTTCTCTTCCGTGTGCTTGTCTAGATTTTTGACCAGCTCGATATTTATCTATGAATGCTTGTTCTTTTTCTATAAATGCTTTTTGAGACTCGTATTCTTTTTGCTGTCTCAATATGTATTCTGCTTTAAGTTTTTTGTATTTCGTATAATTTCCTGGGAATGTGGTAATTGATTGGTTTTCTAGTTCCCAAATAGATGTGGTCACTTGATCAAGAAAATGCCTATCATGAGAAACGACTAATACTGCTGACTCATAATGGTTAATAAAGTCTTCTAACCATCGTAGGCTTTCAAAATCTAGATAATTTGTTGGTTCGTCAAGTATAAGTAAGTCTGGCTTTTGTAATAAAGCTTTTGCTAAATTTGCTTTTGTTTTTTCTCCTCCACTAGCAGAGTTAAAGGAATTTTCTAGAACATCTAATGTTAGATTTAACCCTGTAACAGTTTTATTAAATTCAGTTATGTATCTGTACCCACCTATTATTTCATATTTCTGTAACAAATCCATGTGGGTATTTTGTGTTGTAGGGTTATTTTCCTCCTCCAAAGTTTTTGAACTTTTTTCTATTTTTTGTTCTAAATCGAGAATATTTTGAAAAGCATGCATAATATGAGATTTAACAGAAGAAGATTTTATATCATCTGCAGTTTGAGGGACATACCCTATGGATAAATTTTTCTGTAATAATAGCTCTCCTTGTTGATAATCTGTCTCTCCAACGAGAATCTTAACTAATGAAGTTTTCCCAGTTCCGTTAGCCCCTACAAGTCCAATTCTAGAACGAGTATTTATATCTAAATTTAGGTTAGACAGTATTGGTATATCGCCATAATGTAAATGAAGTTTTGAAGTTGACAAGATAGCCATTTATATACCTAATTAATCTCTAAAATTAACATATTGCAAAGGTTGGTCAATATCCATATCTTTTATAAATTGGATGACTTTTTGTAAATCATCTCTATTTTTACCCGATACTCTAAGTTCTTCACCTTCGATTGCAGATTGAACTTTAATTTTTGTGCCCCTTATTGCTTTGGTTATTTTTTGAGCAGTTTCTTTATCTATCCCATTTTTAATAATTACCTGCTGCCTTAATGAATCACCTGTTGCCTTATCTGCTGACTGAAAATCTAATGCTTTTTGATCTATTCCTCTTCTTATAAAGTTTGTTTGAATTAAATCATCAAGTTGGGTAAGTTTCATATTATCATCTGCTGTGACTGTCATGGTGTGTTCAGACCTTTCGATGTTGCAATTAGAGCCTTTAAAATCAAATCTATTTTTAATTTCACGCAAAACATTATTAATAGCATTATCAACTTCCATTAAATCTGCATTTGAAACAACTTGAAAAGATGGCATAATTTCCCCCTCAAATAGATTTGATTTATATTTACTGCATAAAATTTTACTAGTACTATGTGTTATTGTATCTAGATTTTATGTAGTTTTCAAAAATTTAGTAATAGTAAGGATAATTATGGATGAAATATTAGATATTAAACCGGAAAGAATTGAGAATGATTTCAAAATTTTAGAAACATTTACTGATCCTGAGGCACCTTGGACAAGGCGAGCGTTTTCTTCCCAAAATAAAGAAGCTAGGAAATGGTTAGCTGATCAATTTAGGGCGGCAGGTCTAGATGTATATAATGATGCAGCTTCTAATCTTATTGGTAGACGCGGAGGAGAAGGTGATCAGGTATTTATGATGGGATCACATTCCGATACAGTAATAGAGGGGGGTAGATATGATGGTATAGTGGGGGTATTAGGAGCTCTTGAAGTTGCTAGATGTCTTCAGGACTCAGATATTGAACTTTCATTACCTTTGGAAATCGTAGATTTTACTTGCGAAGAACCAACTGTTCCTATAAGTCCTGTAGGAAGTCGCATAATTGCAGGAGATGTAACTCAGAAAGATTTAGAGGGAGTGATTACTCCATTTGGAGAAACAATTCATAAAGCAATAGATGACTTGGGGGGTGATTCTTCAAATATATCCAAGGCAAAAAGAGCCTTAGGGCAGATTGCTGGATATTTAGAATTACATATTGAACAAGGAGCAGTTTTAGAAAAAGAAGGATTAACAGCAGGCATAGTAACTGCTATTGCTGGACCTTGCCGAGGAACTGTACAGTTTATAGGTCAACCAGAACATGCTGGGGGTACACCAATGCCAGATAGAAAAGATGCATTGGTTGCGGCTGCAGAATTAGTCATAGCTATTGAAAAAATTGTCACGACTACGGGCATGTCAGAAGAAAACGTAGGTACGGTGGGGTGGATGAATGTTAGCCCAAATATGATTAATGTTATTCCTGGCCAAGTTGATATGAGCGTAGAAGTTAGAAGTACAGATTTAGAATCTTTGGTTCTAGTAAGAAAGTCATTAGAGGAAGAAGTAGAAAAGATTTCAGAAAAGAGAAAAATAGAATCTAAACTAACATGGGATCATTTAGAAGATCCTGTACCCTTGCCATTATTTATGCAAGATGTTGTGAAAAGCGCATTTACAGATTTATCTATACCCATACAATATTTACCAAGTCGCGCGTCGCATGATGCAGCGCGGATTGCACCTATTACTCCTGCAGGTATGGTTTTTATTCGTTGTTTAGAAGGCAAGAGTCATTGTCCAGAAGAATGGACAAGTATGGATGATATAGTTTTAGGAACAAGACTATTGGGCCAATCGTTATTGAGATTAAATGAAAATTTCCTTAAGAATAAGAAAGGATAATAATTAATATGGTAAATACACTGGGTGAAAATAAGACTGTTTTAATTAATGGTATTAATATTGGTTATGTAGATTGGGGAGGGGAAGGAAGAAATATAGTACTTTTACATGGATTGCAAGATACTGCTAGAAATTGGGATCATATTGCAAAAGAGCTTTCAGAAAATTACCACGTATTTGCAATTGATGCTCGCGGTCATGGGGAAAGTGATTGGGTCCCTGGGCAATACCAATTTGATAAATACGTTCAGGATGTAAATGCATTTTTAGAAGAATTAGACTTAAAAGATGTCGTTTTGATCGGGCATTCTGCTGGTGGTAAATATGCTTTTACTCACACAGCAAATGATTCTTCCAGAGTTTCTGGTTTAGTAATTATCGACATGGATCCAGATGCTGTGAATCCTGGATCAGGGAATATGTTTGTTAGATATCGGGAAGAAAGTGACGAATGGGCTGATTTGCAATCAGTTGTAGAGCGATTACGGTCCAGAGAACCAAAAACCAGTGAAGAAATATTAAATCATCTCGCTGAAATTATGACCAATCCTTTACCGAATGGTGGTCGAGTTTGGAAAAGAGATCGACAAATAGTTTTAGAATATGAAAGGCCAGAAGCATGGCATATTTTGCCAAAAATAGAGGTGAAAACGTTAATAATTAGGGGTAGTGAATCACCTCTACTACGTTTGGAAGTTGCAGAAAAGATGAACGAAATTATACCAAATTGTGAGCTTATTCAAATTTCTAACGGTGGTCACTGGTGCCTAGATGAAAATCCTAAAGAGGTTGTACTTCATCTCAATAATTTTATTAAAAGCTTAAGTTAATAGTTTATGAGGTATATAGCAGGGGTTATACTCATTGTTGTAATATTAATTTCGATTAATCGATTATTTTTTGGCGATGATATTGTTGGATATTCAATTGTTGAAGAGTCCATTAATAATGAAACTAAACTCTCTCCTACACCGATTTCAACTCTGACTAAAGAAACAACAGCTACTCCAACTTTTAGTCCGTCTACAACCTCGACTCCTATTTCTGATCCTACAGCAATACCTATTCCAACAGCTACACCTATTTCAATTCCAACTGTCACATCAACACTAGTTCCAACTGATACACCAATACCAACCATAACTGCCACACCAATACCAGTTCCAACTGTTACACCATCACCAACAGCTATACCTATTCCTACGCCTTTACCTACTCCAGATCCTGGTAAATATGGACCTAAATTAGATGCTTTAAGTATTTCTTTACTAAATGATGAAATTACAACAACAATAGTTGTGGATTCATATTCAAGTTCAGTTATTGAATCAGTTATTTATATAAAGAATCCTTTTGGTGAAATGATTAGTTTAGGATGTTCTCCCTTTAATCTAACGAATGGAATGGATATATGTTTGTCTAAATTTCAAGTATCTGAGGAATTTTTATCGTATAAAGGACGATATTCATTTGAAAGACTATTTTTAAAAAATAGTAATAATATACAATCAAATTATTGGGGTGATGGGAGACTACAAAAAGGACAAGAGTTTACGATTGAAAATGATGCACATTTATATTTATCAACAGTAGTTGGTTTTATAAAGGAGTAAAAAAATATGCAAGTGAAAAGGATTTTAGACAAACCTATAATTACCAATGAATCTTTTCCTGACCTAGGTGGGAATATTAATGGTCCATCAATTATACAGGTTCCTGAATGGGTATCTAATCGTTTAGCGAAGTATTATTTATATTTTGCACATCATAATGGAGAATATATTCGACTTGCATATTCAGATTTTATAGAAGGTCCTTGGAAGATATATGAATCGGGGACACTACATATAGAAAACTCCTTATTTTATGGACATATAGCATCACCTGATGTTCATATAGATAATGAAAATAAACAAATACGGATGTATTACCACGGGTACGAATCTCCAGTATATGTCGAAACACCAACAGATCAACTTTCAGATCCGAATTATAGTAGAGGTTTAAGGCAACGAGGTACTCCACAACTAACGAGAGTTTCATTATCAAAAGATGGTTTGAATTTTACGCCGCAACCTGAAATCTTAGGTAATTCTTATTTTCGAGTTTTTTATTATCAAGATTATTATTATGCAATTGGTATGCCTGGCATACTTTATCGTTCAAAGGACGGAATCACAGATTTTGAAAAAGGGCACTCATTATTTACAGAGCAGATGAGGCATTGTGCATTAAAATTACATCAAAATATACTTACTGTGTTCTATACAAATGCTCACGATTGTCCAGAACAAATATATGTTTCAAACATAGAGTTAAGTAAAGATTGGTCCAAATGGGAAGAATCTGATTCTTGTGTTCTTTTAAAACCCGAAATGGAATATGAAGGTGCTGATATGCCCATGATTCCTTCAGCACGTGGGGCAATAATGGATAAAGTACATCAGTTGAGGGATCCTGCTTATTTCGAAACAGATGATAAAGAATATTTATTTTACTGCGTTGCTGGAGAACAAGGTATAGCTATTGCCGAATTACGATAAATTGATTTTAAGGATTTTATGATGAAATTCATGCTTATTGTTAATCCATTTAGTGGAAAAAAACAAGGTTTAAAAATTCTAGAAAAAATCCAACCACTTTTTATGAGTTCAGGTATAGAAATTGATAAAATAATAACATGTTATTCTGGCCACGCTGAAAATATTGCTAGAGAATTTGATATAACAAAATACAATGGACTTTTAATAGTCGGCGGAGATGGTACGTTTCACGAAGTTATCAATGGTTTGTTGAATAGAATTGATCAGGAAAAAATTCCTATTGGAATTATACCTGCAGGGTCCGGAAACTCTTTTATGCAAGATTTAGATTTAGTAGACCCTGTAAAAGCAGTTCAATTAATTATTTCTAATGAAACTCGATTAATAGATGTTATGCGTTTACAAATGGGGAATGAAATTCGATATGGTATTAATTTAATTGGATGGGGTATGGTGACTGATGTAGGCCTAACTGCAGAAAATATCAGGTGGATTGGTCCAATACGTTATACTTTAGCTGCTTTGTTTCAAATTTTGTTTAAAAAATCTAGAAAAGCCATTCTTCAAATACAAAATAAAGTCATAGATACAAAATTCATGTTTATTATTGGATGTAATTCAATACACGTAGGTAAAGGTATGAAAATGGCACCGAAAGCAAAGATTGATGATGGCTTAATAGATGTGGTAGTTGTAGATGATGAAATAAGTAGACTGAGATTATTATCAGTTTTACCTAAGCTATATAAGGGTACTCATATATTTGAACCAGAGGTTAAATACTACCAATCGAATGAATTTTCAATATTCACAGAACAAAACAATATATTAAATATAGACGGTGAAATAATCGGAAATACTCCTATTAAAGTTGACGTAATTCCTCAGACAATAGAAATATTTGCAACAAAATAAGTGATCTAATTTAAATATTTTAATAATGTTTATTATGATAATCCCGAATTGTTATTGCAATATAGATAAATACAGAGGTAAACTAGTTGGCACCACTTGTGAAGTTGAAGTGTTGATAAGTTATAGATCATAAACAAAGGAGGAATGCTTATGTCTATGATAGATGGGTTAGAACGTCCTGTACCAGTTCCATTTGATTGGGCAAAACCTTTTTGGGATGCAGCAAACGAAAAAAAACTAGTAGTGCAAAATTGTGGTAGCTGTGGAATTAATCACTTCCCTCCTAAAGAAAAATGCAATAATTGTGATACTACTGAACCATTAGGCTGGAAAGAGGTTGAAGGCAAAGGTCATATTGATGTTTATTTAGTCATTAAAGATTCACGAATTAAAGGATTTAGAGGTGCGCAACCAATAAATTTTGCCATTATCACGTTGGATGAAGATCCTGGATTAAATTTCCTTTCTAATCTACCAGGAACTGCTGCTGGGGAAGTACCTGTAGGAGCGGCTGTTGAAGTGGTATTTGATGAATCTGTGGAAGTTGGCAGACAACTTGTCCCAGAATGGCGAGTGATAGGATAATTTAACAACTATGAGGTATATGCCTATCAAAAGGATAGTGCTGTATTTAGACAAGAAAGGAATTAAATCATGACAAGCAGTGGAAAAAGATGGCAGAGAGATAAAGAAGGAATGGGTCTTTGGGAACATCGTGGCAAGGTTGCGGTTGTTGGTTGGGGCCAGTCCTATATTCAACGTCGTTGGGATGGAGTAGACCTTGATCGGTCTTGTGGAGGCACTAGTAAAGAATCAATTTTAAAAGCAATATCAGATGCTGGAATTGGTCTTGATGAAATTGATGGTTTAATGACAAGTAAGGAAACAAGAGCAGAACAAACATGGGCTCCTCGTCCTTATTTTGCTCCTCCATATGATACTGAAGATGGATTAACCTATTGTTCAGGAGAATTTATTCAAAAAGAATTAGGGTTAAAAAATGTAAAATATATTGAATCTGATGCTCCATATATTGGACCTATGTTAGGAATGGCAGCTCAGGCTGTAGGGGATGGAATGGCTGAGACTTTGGTATGTTGGTATCCAATGGTCAATTTGTCTGGACGTTATGGTCATAATAATCCTGCCAATAATAGCAATGAGGCTAAAGGTGGAAATGCATTTACCCTACCATGGGGATATCAAGCTGGAGCCATGTTCAACAATGCAGTGGTTTTTCAACAATACTGCCAAAGATATAATTCATCTCATGAAGCATTAGCTCCTTTTGTTATGAATCAAAGGCGAAATGGTCTACTAACTCCTTGGTCATATTATTCATTACATGAACCATATCAATTAACAAAAGAGGATTATTTAAACGGAAGAGTAGTAGAAGAACCATTAGTTGTATATGATTGTGATAGACCAGTAATGGCATGTGCAGCTTTCATATTCACAACTGCAGAGAAAGCAAAAACACTTCGCCAAAAACCAATTTACATATTAAATCATTCCCAGAATAGTGTTCGAGGCCGAAGTACAATGGCTACATTAGATGAACATCAAGAAGCTGTATCTAGTTTAGCTAGGAAAATGGAAGAAGGATCTGGTGTCAATATTAAGGATGTAGATATTTTCAATCCATATGATGGTTATGCAACTTTTACACAACAATTTCTTGAAGGATTCCAATGGCATGGTGTTGGGCGTGGAGAAGCTCATGATTTTTATGCTGAGGATATTCGAGTTGAAGGACCACATCCATTCCTATCTAGTGGAGGAAATTTAGGCACAGGTCGAACAAGATCTGCACTTCACAGTGATAGCATCGAACAATTAAGAGGAACTGCTGGACCAAGACAAGTTAATGTTAAAGCAGAAATTGCCTTAGCAGGAAGTAATACCCCTGATGCATGTGGCTTTGTTATGTATAGTAGCCATCAAGGATCGTAAGGGATTATAAGTGAAAGTATTAGTTAGTTTTGATATAGATGGAACATTGGAAGCAGGCGATCCGCCAGGACCGATTACTATGCAAATGGTAAAGAAGGCCAAAGAACATGGATGCATAATAGGCAGCAGTTCTGATCGCCCTCTTCCCGTTCAACAAACAATTTGGGATAGATTTGACATTGAGGTAAGTTTTGTTTCAGCAAAGCATCAACTTCCAGATATAAAGACTAAATTCCCAGCAGATAAGTATTATCATATTGGTGATACTGAAATAGATGAACAATATGCTAAACAAGCTGGGTTTGATTTTTTGTGGGAAAAAGAGGGGCTAGATGAACCCTGGATTACATAAGATAAATTAATATAAGTCTTATGTACTTTTTGGTGCCCCTGATGCGACTCGAACGCACGACACACGGTTTAGGAAACCGTTGCTCTATCCTCTGAGCTACAGGGGCTGAAGAGCTATTTTAATCTTAATACCTTCGATTTTCAATGAATTAATTCTTAATGCTAGGTTCTTAAATGAAAAATTCAAAACGTGGTAATGTTGATCCTTTTATAGTAATGGATGTCATGGAGGCTGCACGTAAGGCAGAAGAAGCCGGGCGAAGAATTATTCATATGGAAGTTGGTCAACCAGGTACTGCTGCTCCAAAGTACGCAACTAATACCTTAGTCGAGGCAATGGAGAATAATAACTTGGGTTATACAGTAGCATTAGGTTTACCAGAATTGCGAAAACGAATTTCACAGTTATATGGAGAATGGTATAACGTTGATATTAATCCCAACAGAATAGCCATTACCCCTGGTTCATCTAGTGCATTTGTTGCTTCATTTACTTCACTTTTTGATTCAGGGGATAGAGTTGGTATAGCAGCTCCAGGATATCCAAGTTATAAACAAATTCTTAAAGCACTTGATTTAGAACCTGTAACAATTGAAACAAGTATTCATAATCGATTTCAACCGATGCCTGAAGATCTTTCAAATAATGATCTTGCAGGATTTTTAATTGCATCACCAGCAAATCCAACTGGTTCAATGCTTGATTATGGATCTTTATCTGATTTGATTCACATATCTCAAGAAAATAATATTTCGTTTATAAGTGACGAAATATACCATGGTATTGAATATGAAAATAAAGCAGTTACTGCTTTAGAAATAACTAATGATTGTTATGTCATTAATTCTTTTTCAAAATACTTTTCTATGACAGGTTGGCGTATTGGATGGATTATTGTCCCAGAAAATCATATACGCCAAATAGAAAGTATAGTGCAAAATATGTTTATTTGTGCCCCACATGTCAGTCAGGTGGTTGCAATTGCTGCAATGGATGCCAAAAATGAGTTAGAATCTAATATGTCAGTGTATCGTAAAAATAGATCTTTAATGATCGAAGGATTAGCTAAAGCTGGTTTTACTGAAATAGCTCCACCAGACGGCGCATTCTATATTTATGCAAATATCAGTAAATTTAGTAGTGATAGTTTTAAATTTACTCGAGATATCTTAGATGAAGCCGGTGTTGCTATAACACCAGGATTTGATTTTGATGCTGATAGAGGAAATGAAACAGTACGGTTTTCATATGCAGGTTCAACAGAAGATATGAAAGAAGGACTAAGTAGGTTGTATAAATATATGCGTACGAAGGAATTTATTTAATTAGTAAATATAGGAGTATAAGATGAGTGAAGTAAAAATGATAATGGTAGGAGATACTAATGTTGGAAGACCAAATCCTGATTCAGCATTTGAATCAGTTCAACATCTTACCCAGGATTCTGATATTGCATTTTGTAATTTAGAAACAGTACTTGCAGATGCAAAATATCTGTCTCCATATGATAGAGTTACTCTTCCTCGTTCTGATGAATCGGTACTCGATTCTTATTTGAAAGCAGGGTTCAATGTTATGAATCAAGCCAACAATCCAAACACATATCATGGATTAGATCCTCTTATAAGGGCTGTAGAGGTATTAGATCAGGCTGGAGTTATACATGCTGGTGCTGGACATAATCTTGAAGAAGCGAGGAAGCCGGCATTAATTGAGAAAAATGGCGTTAAAGTTGCTTTTGTTTGTCGAACATCAGTTGGTACTCCAGATATGGGTGCGACTATTGATACTCCAGGTGTTGCATTTTATCCAATATATACATCATATGAACCCACTACAAGAGTACATTCAAACCCAGGATGGTTCCCTATAATTCGTACTACCCCAGATCGTGGTAAATATCGAGATGAACTTGCTGAAGATATTAAGAAAGCAAAGGAAATAGCAGACATAGTAGTAATGTCTTGGCATTGGGGGCTTTCCCCATATCAATTGCATCCTGGTGCAGGCCCAGGAGATGTTGAAGTAATGGAATATCAGAAAGAGATGGCTCATTTTGTTATTGATTGTGGGGTAGATTTAGTATTAGGACATCACTCTCATCAACCTCAACCGATTGAAATATATAATGGTAAGGCTATTTTTTATTCTTTGGCTAATTTTGTACATGATTTAGCTGATTTTAAAGAAATGAAATTTATGGCAATATTTTCGAAATGCTTAATAAAAGATGGTAAAATTTCTCAACTATCTTTCATTCCCGGAACTATTGACGGTAACGGTCCTCCAGTATTTGGAAAACCTGCAGATCTACCTGATGTTGTTAACAGAATGCAAGAGATGTCTTCTTCATACGGAACTAAGTTTAAAGTTAATGATGAAGAAGTAGTTATTGTCTTGTAATTATTTTCTTGGAATTCCAAGGTGAAGCGACAAATAATCTAATAAATTAGAAAGATTTTCGGGATTTTTTTCGATACTTAAATTGCTTGTCATAGGTGTAATTGATATGAGGTCATTTCGAACTGCCCAGACATCAGTATGTTCTATTTCGTCCCAATCAGGCCTAGTTCTCGTAACCCAATGAAAACGTTGAGTTCGAAAATCTTCAACATTTATCGAATCAGAGTATACTCGATCAGCCAGGTTAGCTTGTGTTATACCTTTAACTTCGGAGAGTTTTTTATTAGGCGTATTTATATTTAATAAAGATATATCTTCATATATCTTTGATTCAAATACTTCAGCTATTAATGTAGCAACTTTTGCACCTATCTCAAAATTATCTGGTGTTAATGATGCTATTGAAAGAGCGATTGAAGGAATTTTTCTTACATATCCTTGTAAAGCTGCTCCAATCGTACCAGAAAATACAACATCATCTCCAAAATTACTTCCATTATTGATACCTGAAATCACTAAATCTACTTTCCCTATTAATGTCTCCAGTCCAAGAATTGCTGAATCAGCAGGTGTCCCACTAGTCGCATAGCAAGGAAATTCAATATTGAAATTTGGTAAATCATTTAAATAATTTATAGTTACTGGGGTAAATAGGGAAATAGAACAACCAGCTCCACTACAGTTTTTATTTGGAGCAACGATTGAAATTTCATGGTTTTCAGACAACGCATTTGCTACAGCCCATATTCCTGGGGCATAAACGCCATCGTCATTTGTTAGTAATATTTTCATAAACTTTCCTTAAATTATTAAATTATCAATAAGCCTTGTTTTGCCAATGGAAACTGCAATTAATATAATTGATCCTGGCATAACGGTAGATACATCCTCAAAAGTAAATTTATCACGAATACTAATATATTCAATTTTTATTAATGATTCTTTTAAAAGGTATGTTTGAATAGCATAAATAATAGAATCTGAATTTACTTCTCCATTCAAGTATAAGCTTTCAGCATGTTTTAATGAAGCGTATATTTTATTTGCTGTTTTTCGTTCGCTTTGATTCAAATAGATATTTCTACTACTTAAAGCAAGTCCATCCTTTTCGCGTACTGTCGGAATTGATACGATTTTTACTCCATGATTTAGATCATTATTTAATTTGTTGATTATTAGTAGTTGCTGGAAGTCTTTTTGACCAAAGTAGGCATTATTGGGTTTTGTTATATTTAGTAATTTGGAAACAATTGTTGAAACTCCTCTGAAGTGACAAGGTCTCTTTTCACCTTCAAGTACAGAGCTTAAACGATCATTAATCACACTAGTTTGGAATCCATTGGGATACATTTGCGAGGTTTCTGGTGCAAATAATATATCCACTCCTAAATCAGATAGTAGTTTTTTATCCTTTTGAAAATTTCTAGGATATGTATGAAAGTCTTCATTTTCCGCAAACTGTGCTGGATTAACAAATAGAGTAACTATAGTAGTAGTGTTTTGTTTTTTTGAAGCATTGATTAATTTGATATGACCTTCATGTATCGAACCCATCGTTGGAACTAGGCCAACAGGTTTATGGGCTTTATTGGATATACTTTGCATCAGTGGTATAGATTTTATTATCTTCATAAATTTATGAGAAATTTTTTTTCATTATTTCTGCAACTTCGTTTTTGAGAAAAGATGAATTTGTTTTATTTGGAAAGGATTTATTTTCAACATCACTGATAAATTCTTTTATTGCATTTTGTATAATTTCACTGAGATTTATATATTGTTTGGCATGCTTTGGGCTAAAATCAGGATATAATCCTAGAATATCGTGTATTACTTGAACCTGGCCATCGCAATATTGACCAGCCCCAATACCAATTGTAGGTATTGAAAGTTTTTCAGTAATAATTTTACTTACTTCTGTAGGTATGCCTTCTAATACAATTGAGTAGGCACCTGATTCTTCTAAACATAAGGCATCATTAATTATTTTTGATGCCTCCGTAACATTTTTTCCCTGAATTTTGAATCCACCAAACTGATTGACTGACTGAGGCGTTAGTCCAATATGCCCCATTACTGGTATGCCAATTTTGACCATTTTATTCACAAGTTCAGCTATAGATTCTCCACCTTCAAGTTTAATTGATTGAGCATTTCCTTTTTGTAATAGAGTTCCGGCATTTTTTATAGCAGTAGACTCATCAGTTTGATAACTTAAAAAGGGCATATCAGCAACTATATGGCTTTTAGAAGTTGCCCTGACAACAGCACGTAAATGGTGAAGTATATCATCCATTGTTACCATAACAGGGGTGTCATACCCAAGCACAACCTGTCCAAGACTATCGCCAACTAATATAATTTCTATTCCAGAGGATTCAACAATTTTAGCTGTTGAATAATCATAAGCTGTTAACATAGAAAAAGATGAATGTTTTTTTTTCTTAATATCTGTTATTGATGTTCTCATTTTAATCTTTCGATAATTTTATTTCGCTAGAGCTAGGTACCCCACCTAGAGATGATGCAAGTGTAGCGCCTCGAATAATTGCTTCAGACATAACTATAGGAGCTAGGGCATAAATTGATGTAAGGGTTGATCTATCGACATTTTGTTGAGATTCCCACGAAGATATTGAAAAAACAACATCTCCATCCCCTGGCATATGGCATGGTTGTATGGACATGGCAAATCCATCTTGTCCTCTTTCTGCAAGTTTGTTAGTTTGGGATTTATCCAAACATAAATTAGTAGCGATTATACCTAATGTTGTGTTTTCTCTAATATTTTGATCTTTATTATCTGACGGTATGGATGAATTTAATAAAGAATCTACATAGGTATCAAAAGTTTTATTTTTTCTATCGAAGGGTTTTGATATGTGGGTTCCAGTTTTTGGGTTAACTATATCTCCAGCCGCATTAACTGCTGCAATTGCACCAATTTGTACACCATTATCTAAGGTTATACAATAACTTCCAATACCCCCCTTGAGACACATGTCCCAACCTAACATTTTGGATACAGTAGCTCCGGTTCCAGCTCCAACACTGCCTTCTTCAAATTCAATAGATGCATTTTTTGCAGCTGTGTAACCTTCGGTTATACCGGGGCTGAAATCATTACTCACCAGGTTCAAATCGAATAAAATAGCACCAGGTACAATTGGTATGACATTTGTTCCAATGTTATATCCAACGTTTTTTTCTACAAGATATCTCATTACACCACCTGCTGTATCAAGACCAAACGCACTTCCGCCACTTAGAGATATTCCATGGATTTTTTCAACCAATTGACCCGATTTTAATAAATCAGTTTCTCTTGTTCCAGGTGCAGTTCCTCTAACATCTACACCACCTGTGGCTCCGTTTTCACAAAGAAGTACAGTACAACCAGTGCCTTTTTCTTTATTAGTATAATGACCTACAGTTATTCCCTTAATATCTGTTATTTTTCCTATTTTCATTTATATTCATTTCTAATTTAAATAAAAAAACGACTCCTAAAAGTCGCTGGGATGTTCATATTTCACTTGTCTAGGTCATTAATGATCCTAGCAGCAGTTATCAATTTAAAACAATCTTTGCTCATCCCAGATGTGGACTGCCAGTAGATACTATCAATCATTACATCTTTGGTCAAATATCAAGAAATTTTATATACGATATTAAAAACAGACTATTACGGAATTCGAAATTGTAGTAATATACACATTATTAATTTTCTTGAAATATGAAGGATAGTGGTTGTGTCGGATAATTTTGGGCAATCGAGTCAATTTAAAACTATAAGCCATGCTTATGGGTTTGAAGATGTCGGGATTGTGCCAGGTGAGATCACAATTAATCCAGACCAAACTGATTTAAGCGTTTATATTGGAGAATACAAACTCGATATTCCTGTGTTAGCTTCTGCTATGGATGCCGTTATGTCTCCTGAATATGCTATATTAATGAGCCAAATGGGCGGACTTGGGGTTCTAAACCTTGAGGGTATTTATTCACGATATGAAGACTACCATGAGATAATTGATAGAATTGTTAATTCTGATGCTACACAGGCTACGAATTTGATGCAAGAAATATATGCACAACCTATTCGAGAAGAATTGATTGCTGTAAGAATCAAACAAATTAAAGACCAAGGTGCAATTTGTGCAGTATCATTTACCCCGCAAAATGCTAAAAGACTAGCCCCAGTTGCAGTTGATGCTGGAGCTGATTTAGTTGTGATACAAGCAACGGTGACAACTGCAAGGCATCTTTCAAAAAGTAATTTAGGATTAAATTTCGATACGTTAAAAGAAATTGTCAAAGTACCTTTATTAGTTGGTAATTGTGCATCATTTGGTGCTGCTAAAGAACTTATGAATTGTGGTATTGATGGTTTATTAGTGGGAGTAGGCCCAGGAGCTGCTTGTACAACAAGGGAAGTAGTTGGAGTTGGTGTGCCACAAGTAACAGCAACTATGGAATGTGCTGCTGCAAGAGAGCAGTATTATAATGATTCTGGCAAATATGTACCAATATTCACAGATGGAGGTATCAGAACAGGTGGTGATTTGTGTAAATCAATTGCCTCTGGTGCTGATGGAGTAATGATCGGTACCCCTTTTGCTCAAACTGAAGAAGCAATTGGTAGAGGTTTTAATTGGGGAATGGCTACTCCTCATCCAGCCTTGCCTAGGGGTATTAGAATAAATGCTGGTGTGAAAGGTTCTATTAAACAACTTTTATTTGGGCCTTCAAGTCGTACAGATGGAACCCAAAACCTCGTTGGAGCTTTAGAAGTAGGAATGGGTATGTGTGGTGCATACAATATCAAAGAAATGCAGCAAGCTGATTTAGTTATAGCTCCTTCAATACGTACAGAAGGCAAAATATTTCAACACTCAGTGTAGAATTATATTTTTTGAATTTTCGATTTTTCCCAAAGATTTTCTTTTTCTTCAAAGGATAATTCATCAAATATTATTTTTTTTGCATCGCAGTAACTTTCAATTCGTTTGAATCTATTTATAAATTTCGAAGTACTCTCTTGTAAAGCTATTTCCGAATCTATATTAATCCATCTAGCAAAATTGACTAAAGTAAAAAAGATATCTCCGAGTTCTTCTCGTTGAGAATTATCAGTATCAGCTTTTTTGAATTCTAATATTTCTTCTTCCAATTTTTCTATAACACCATCAATATTTATCCAATCAAGGCCGTAAGAAGCCGCTTTTTTTTGAATTTTTGTTGCGTACATTAGGCTTGGTAAATTTGGTATAATCGTCCCCAAAATTGAATCAGAATTTTTTCGAGATATATCCATATTTTTTATTTCTTCCCATTGGGATACAACCTCAGTTGGTGATAAAGATGTTTTTATACTGAAAATATGTGGGTGACGATTAATGAGTTTTTTTTGTAAATTATAAATAACATCATTAATAGTAAATTGATTATTCTTTTCTGCAATGTCTGAATGAAAAAGAATTTGCAGTAAAACATCACCGAGTTCTTCCAGTAAATTTTCTGGGTCATGTTTATCTATAGCATGAAGGGCTTCATATGATTCTTCTATCAAATTTGGTTTTAAGCTTTCATGAGTTTGTTCTATATCCCAGGCGCATCCATTAGGTCCTCTAAGGGTTTGTATTAAAGTTATTAAATCTGAAAACTCTTCATTTGGATATATATTTTCCATATGTACTTCCTATATTTAATGAATTATTGACTAGTTATAGAAATAGAAATAACATTTTTACATGAACATTCTAAATAAACTATTTCAAATATTATATAAAGTACTCTTCATATTTAGCATCATATTTATTGCCACTTTGTTTTTAGTACGCATTGCATTTAATTCTTTAGATTGGTATGACAATGGTTTTGAAAGACATAGAGTCTTTGAAGCGAAGCAGTATGTTAATGGGTATGTTGAAGAGTTACCTTTTACTCGAGCTCAATTATCTGAAATTGCAGAAGATATTATTAGTTATTTCAATTCTGATAAGCAATTTCTTGATGTGAAAAAGCAAAACCTAGATGGTGAAGTAGTAAATATCTTTAACCAAAGAGAAATAGATCACATGGAAGATGTGAAAAACTTACTTCAATTACTTTACCATATTCAAGAGGGATTAATAATTTATGTTATGCTTGTTATTACCATAGGGTTTTTTATGTCTGGCGGAACTTTTGCAAAGCAAATAATATCTTTAATCAATATTACTAGTTATTTTACAATATTATTAGTACTAGTTTTTGGCATAATATCAAGCATAGCTTTTAGCCAGATTTTCATTCTTTTTCATCAATTAAGCTTTAGTAATGACAAATGGATTTTAAATCCACTAACATCTAATTTAATCAGATTATTCCCAACCCAGTTTTGGGTAGAATCAGCTACTCTAATTGGATTGTTGTTAGTTTTGGTTTTCATCTCAGTTCTCTTATCACTTTATATCATTAAGTGGTGGTTATATTTGAAACAAAAAGAGTCTGAAAATCGTGCACCAAAATATTTAAGTCCAGAATCTTAACCTGTATATTTCTTTAATATGATGCATGAGTTTTGTCCACCAAAACCAAAGGAATTCGATAAGACGTAATTAACGTCCGAACATCTAGATTCATTTGCAACATAATCTAAATCACATTCAGGATCTGGAGTTTCCAAATTAATTGTAGGATGAATAATACCTGAGTTGATAGTTTGAATACATGCTATTGCCTCCATTGCTCCTGCTCCACCTAGAGCATGGCCAATCATAGATTTAGTAGAACTTATTGGAGTGTTAATTGCATCTTTTCCAAATACAAGTTTAATAGCCTTAGTTTCTATCATATCATTTAATGGTGTAGAGGTACCATGAGCATTGATATAGTCAATATCCTTAGGTTGCAAATCAGCCTGTCTGAGAGCACTAGACATTGCATTTGCTGCTTGTATCCCATTTTGTTCAGGTTGAACCGGATGAAAAGCATCTGAAGAAACGCCAAAACCAATTATTTCACCATAAATTGTTGCATTTCGATTTAATGCGTGATTGAGTTCTTCTAATATTATAGTTCCAGAGCCTTCTGCGGGTACAAATCCATCTCGATTTTTATCAAAAGGTCTACTTGCCTTCGTGGGATCTCCATCAAATGTTGAGAGGGCCCTCATAGAGCAAAATCCAGCCAAACCTAATTGGCTAATTCCAGCTTCAGTTCCACCGGTTATCATTATATCTGTCGTACCACGTTTAATTATTTCAGCCGCTTCTCCTATTGCATGAGTTCCAGCAGCACAAGCGGTTGCTATTGTAGCGTTATAACCTGTAGCTTTTGTATGTCTACTAACAGCAGCAGATGCCATATTGGGAAGAACTGTTGGTATGAAGAATGGAGATATTTTTGAACCTCCTCGGGATATTAATGTTCTCATAGAATTTTCAAGAGTAGGGAATCCTCCATTACCATTGCCTAATATAACTCCAACCCTATTTAGGTCAATATCTAATAGGTTTAATTTACTATGCTCAACTGCCATAAGTGCAGAAGCTATAGCTATTTGAATAAACCTAGATAAACGGTTGGATTCTTTAGCTTCGATGAATTCATGTGGATCAAAATCCGATGCTTCACCAGCAATTTTACAAGGATAATCAGTGGTATCGCAAAGAGTCATAGGTCCAATGCCTGATATTCCATGTATTAATTTATCCCAAAAGGTATCTACATCATTTCCTAGAGGGGAAATGATTCCCATACCAGTAATTACGACTCTAGTAGAATTGGTTTTCACATCCACAACCATCAAAACATTCAAATGATAAATAAAAGTGACACAATTTGTAGTATAAGACAAAGATTATGAATTGAATAGATAATTTTCTTTTGATATACCTAATATTTTTTCGCGAGCTTCTGCAGCAATAAATAAGGATCCTGTTATAAGAATTAAATCATCAGGCTTTGAAAGGGTTTTTGCAATGTCGATAGATTTTTTTATTGAGTTTACTGCTCGAATAGTAATTCCAAAATGTTGAAAAGTATCTTTAATTACATTCGTTGGAGTATGTTTGGGATGCCTAGAGTGTGTGGCAATATACTTAGCTCTACCCTGGTCATTGTCTAATAGAATTTTTACCATAGCAGTAATATCTTTATCTTTTGATGTGCCGAGGATAATTGTAATATTGCGAAAACTATAATAATCGAATATTGCATGTATCATTTTTTCTATTGAGTATGGATTATGCGCTCCGTCTAAGATAATCATAGGATTATTTGAAACTTTTTCAAGTCTACAAGGCCAGTAAGTATCCTTAAAACCTTTTGCTATAGATGTTTCAGATATTGGGAAGTTTGTTGTTTGCAATAGTTTTGCTGTTATAAATGCTGCTGCGGAGTTTTCTATTTGATAGTCACCAAGGAGAGGTATTGTTAGAGAATCCTTGCCAAACACAGAATCTATTGTATATGTTTGAAACTCTTTTGATTTATGTACTGGGGTTATATCGCAGGAATCTTGTATCGCAATATATTTATTATTTTTTTCTTCACAAACTTCTTTTAAAATCTTTAGTACTTCTGGTTGTTGAGGAGCGATAACTGTCATTTTATCCGGTTTGATTATACCAGATTTTTGTAAAGCTACCTCTTCTAATGTGTTGCCTAATATTCCTGTATGATCCAAGCTGATTGATGTAATAATACTGATAAGAGGAGAAAGAATATTGGTAGAATCGAGCGTACCCCCTAAACCAACTTCGATTACATTGATATCAGTTTTTTCTTTATCAAAAATGTAAAAAGCCAAAATAGTTAAAAATTCAAACAATGTTATTTGGTCATCTGAGTGTTTTTTATTATATTGTTGAACTAAAGGCCATAATTCATAAAAGGAACTAGAAAATTTTTTTTTGGATATTTCCTCGCTTCCGATTTGAATACGTTCGGTAAGCTTATGGATATGAGGTGATGTAAATAATCCTGTTTTATACCCTTCGGTTTTCAATATAGATGATACAAAAACCGAGGTACTTCCTTTCCCTTTTGTTCCTGCAACATGAACGTTCGGTGAAGAATTTTCAGGATTTCCAACCAATGTGGAAAAATTAATAATTCTACTCAAATCATAGCGTCTTTTTTTAGCAGTTTTATTATTGGAAATAATTCCAAAATCAGTGAGGCTCATTAAATCTTTAAGTGCTTCTTTGTAACTCATCGTCATCTAATAGATAAAGTGTAAAATTGGTTTAGGTAAATTATATTAAGTTATTAGTTTTTTTTAATCAATGAACAAAAAATTAAATTTGTGTAATGTGATAGAATTGTGTAGTTGTTTTATATCTAGTATTGATATTTAAAATAATATTAAGACCAAGAGAGCTTTGGAACACAAATAATATGATAGATCAAGAAGATAAATATCATGGATTGCGGCATTCTGCCGCACATATAATGGCATCTGCTGTTTGTAAATTATATCCTGAAACAAAGTTCGGCGTTGGGCCAGTAATAACTGATGGTTTTTATTATGATTTCCTACTTGATAAACGATTATCTGAAAGTGATTTAAATGAAATAGAAAAAATAATGCAGGAAGAAATTAATAAGAATCTTTCATTTGAAAAACAAATTATTTCGAGAAATGCAGCTATAAGTTTATTTTCTGATCAACCATTTAAGTTAGAGATAATACAAGAAATTGATATTAATGAAGATATTTCAATATACGAACATGGTGATTTTCAAGATCTTTGTGCTGGACCTCATGTTGATTCAAGTGGGGACGTAAAAGCTTTTAAACTTCTTTCAGTTGCAGGTGCATATTGGAGAGGTGATGAAAATCGACCAATGATGCAAAGAATATACGGTACAGCGTTTGATTCAAAAAAATTATTAGATAATCATTTGCAATTAATTGAAGAGGCTAAAAAAAGAGACCATCGTGTTTTAGGAAAAGAATTAGATTTATTTTTTATGGACCCTATAGCACCTGCTAGTCCTTTTTTCCTCCCTAAGGGAACAATAATCTATAATGAGTTAATTAATTATGTGCGAGAACTATATCATCAATACGATTATCAAGAAGTAATTACACCACAAATTTTTTCTACTGATTTATGGAAGCAATCAGGGCATTACGATAATTATAAAGATAATATGTATTTTATTATGGCTGAAGACAGAGAATTTGGTATTAAACCTATGAATTGTCCAGCACATGCAGTTTTATATAAATCAGGGTTAAGATCATACAGAGAATTACCTTTTAGAGTTGCAGATTTTGGACGTTTACATAGATTTGAACGTTCGGGTGTCGTGCAAGGTTTGACACGAGTTCGACCATTTTCTCAGGATGATGCTCATATTTTTTGTACCATCGATCAGGTTGATCGTGAAATTGATTCTTTAATTGCTATGTTTAAACAAACATATGATGTATTCAATTTTGATGATATTAGGATTGCTTTATCATTACGTCCAGATAAAAGAGTTGGCGACGAAGAAATGTGGGATAAAGCTGAATCGAAACTACAAAAATGCTTAGAAGATAATAATATAAACTTTAAGGCTTTTCCTGGTGAGGGAGCTTTTTATGGTCCTAAAGTAGATTTTTTTGTACCTGATGCCCTAGGAAGAGAATGGCAATTAGGTACCATTCAATTAGACTTTTCTTTACCTGAACGATTTGATCTTGAATATGTTAATGAAGATGGTCAAAGATCGCGACCAGTTATGGTACACCGTGCAATGCTAGGATCACTAGAAAGATTTATGGGTGTTTTGATTGAACATTTTGCTGGAGCAATGCCACCATGGCTTTCTCCATCACAAGTATTGATTATTCCTATTGCTGATAGGCATATAGATAAAGCATTAGAACTAAAGTCCATATTAGTGCGTGATAATATCCGTGTTGATATAGATACAAGAAACGAAAGAATGAATTCCAAAATACGAGAAGGGCAAATGAATAAAATTCCATATATGGTGATTTTAGGTGATAAAGAAATTGAATCGGGAGTATTATCAGTAAGATTGAGGACAGGAGAAAATTTACAATCAATACCAGTTGAAGATTTCGCATATACAATAAATGATAAAATTGATAAACGTTCGATAGAACTTTGGTGATTTTGCACGTAATTTACCTTTAAATCCAAGAATGCCCTTTACCACAATTAATGTATATGTTAAGATTTTTTCCTATGATTTTTGTTGTTTCTATAAGGTAGTTTAATATAGCTAAAGATTACAGAATTAATAATCAAATAAGATCTCAGACTGTCAGGGTTATATCTGACAAAGATGAACAGGTTGGAATAATCAGTTTGCAAGATGCATTAGAATTGGCTAATCAACGTGATTTAGATTTGGTTGAAGTTGCTCCTGGAGCAGAACCACCAGTTTGTAGAATACTTGATTATGGTAAATTTAAGTATGTGCAAACTAAAAAAGAAAAAGAAGCACGAAGGTCACAAAAGACAGTTAGTTTGAGAGAAGTTAGGTTTAAATCTGGTATCGATAAACATGATCTAGAAGCAAAGATACGAGTTGTAGGTAAGTTGCTTGACTCTGGTAACAAAGTTAAGGTTAGTGTTATGTTTAGAGGAAGAACGATCGCTCATCCAGACATAGGGGTATCATTATTAAAAACAGTTGTTGAAGCAACTCAAGAAACTGCTAAAATAGATAAGGCTCCATCTTTTGAGGGGAGAAATTTAAGTATAATTTTAGCACCTGGAGTTAAAAAAGAAGTAAAAGAAACTACGGCAGTAGTTCAGGAAACTTAATAAGTTTCTATTAACGAAATTGAAAGAGGAAGAGAAATGCCGAAAATGAAAACCCATAAGGGAACTAAAGCTAGATTTCGTTTTTCTGCTAATGGCAAACCATTAAGAATGAAAGGTGGTAGTAGCCATTTAAGAAGAAAAAAATCTAAGCGTGCAAAAAGAATGTATGATGATGTTTTGTCCGTAAGTAAGGCAGATGCTCCCAAATTAAAACGTTTATTACCATACGGATAAATTAAAAAGGAGAAATCGTGGCCAGAGTAAAACGAGGCGTAACTAAACAAAAGAGACACGCAAAGGTTCTTAATTTAACAAAAGGACACAAAGGTGTAAGACATCGCTTATATAAAAGAGCCCATGAATCGTTAGTTCATGCTCTATCCTATGCTTATGCTCATAGAAGAGAGCGTAAGGGAGATTTTAGACGTTTGTGGATTACTAGGATTAACGCTGCTGCAAAACTAAATGGCGTTAGTTATAGTAGATTCATAAATATGTGTAAAATTGCAGATTTTGATGTTGATAGAAAGATATTAGCAGAAATAGCTGTAAGTGATCCTCAAACATTCGCATCAATTGTTGAGCACGTATCAACAGCGTCCTCAAAAGCCAGTTAGTTATAACTTTCTAATAATAAGCTTGTATCATATACATAGCCATACTAATCATAATTAAGTTTTCTATAAGGGTTAGTGATGAGAGAGGTAAGCTAATAGCTGAACCCATACATGCACATTGGATTTGTTCGTGATTTCTTAGAGATTTGTATACACCAATAGATTGAGATGTCATAAAAATTAGGGTTAGTATATTTGCGTAAATTAAAAATGATTGAGTTAAGAAAGTTATAGCAAGTGTTAATTCAATATAAGGGTATATATTTGAGAATCCTGGCACTTTCTTTGAAATTAAGTCATATTTTTTGAATGTCATACTAAAACCACTTACATTAAGTAATTTCAAAAAAGAGAAGAGCATAAAAAAAAGACCCATATAGGTTGTAAACCATTTATCTATATCAAATGTATTATTTGGGACTTGTAAAGCTAAAGATGATATAGCTACTAAAAATAACGCAATTACAATAGGTTTTTTGGAATTAAAATACTCAATAATATTAGAAAGTAAACTTGGGTTATTATCTCGGATTCTGTAGTCACCTAAATTAGATACAACAGCATTAATATCTGTAACATCAAAAATAGTATCAGATTGAATTCTTAACTCTTTTTCAGATAATGAAACATGGGCCAAAGAAACATTTAAATTTGCTTTCACTCCATTTTGGATGGTGTCAGCACATGCTTGACAGGTCATGCCCTCAACTCGATAAATTGTATCGTAAAAAGTAAGTAAAGGTTTCATTTGATTATTTCTTTCAACTAATTTAGAGAAATAGTAGTATCAGTGGTAATTTGATGTTTTTTAGTTCTATTTCTAATGACTTCTCTTATTCCATAATACATATCATTAGATAACATTCGATAAAGTTTTGCTGGAGTGGGCAACCACATATTATTTGGATCAACCCATTTCTCTTGAAGTGTCTCATATATATGAGAAATAGTGGTAGGCTTGTTACCGTTAGTAATAATTATTCTAAAAATAGCTTCCATAGCAGGCATGTGTGAATGTATGAAAGTTTCTTTGGAAGAACAGCAACTATTGACAAGTTCTAGAGCATTTGAATTTTCTTGGTTTGAGCAATTTTCGCAAACTCTTTGAGATATCATTCTGTTTAGTTCTCGGTTTGCCTCATTTAATGCTTGATCTGAAATTTTAAATTTCATCCTAGCAAATACAGTTTCTTCTTGGTATTTAACTCTTGTTCTAACCATTTCAGTCCCTCCAACTCTTAAATTAGCTACAAGTCATCCACATGCCAATCTATCATTTGTACTTCAATTTTCTGTCCAGAGTCGATTTGTAAAACATTCTCAGGACATATAGCTAAGCCATTAGCTTTTGCCATAGAAGTTAGGACATGAGATCCTTGGTTTCCGGTTGCCTCTGCATAATAATCCACTCCTTCCTTTTTGACAAGAACCCTTATGTACATTCTTCTACCGTCTTCGTTTTTTATAGTATCTTTAAGTGTTGCATGTATAGTGGGCTTGTCTAGATTTGTATATCCTTTGAGCTTTAATATCGAAGGTCTAACAAATTGTTCAAATGCCACCATTGCACTAACAGGGTTTCCTGGTAATCCAAGCAGCGGTAGTTTTTCATTATGAGTTTTATTTATCCAACCAAATGCTATTGGTTTTGCAGGTTTCATATTAACTGACCAAAATTCCATATTTCCTCGTTGGCTCAGTATATTTTTAACAATGTCATAATCGCCTTTTGAAACCCCGGCTGAAGTTACGAGAATGTCACAATCTAATGCTTTGTCTAGAAGTTTGTTTAATGATTCTTCATTATCTTTAGCTATTCCAAGTATTACGGGTTTTCCGCCATATTTTTCTACTGATGATGCAATACTGTATGTATTTGCATCATAAATTTTTCCCGGTTGTATAGTTTCGCCAATAGTAGTTAGTTCATTACCAGTAGATATAATCGCAATTTTTGGTTTTCGAATTACAGGAATTTCTTTAAAACCGAGTGTTGCCAGAACCCCTATTTCACTTGGTCTAAGAATTGTACCTTTTGTAAATATACTATCTCCTGATTTGATATCTTCACCGCGAAATCGAATATAATCATTTTCTTTAACAGGTTTTAAAATATCGATAGTGTTGAGTTGTTTAGGATTTAATTGTTGTTGAATTTCATTTGTTTGTTCAAATGGAACTACTGCATTGGCTCCATCTGGTATAGGGGCTCCAGTCATTATTCTGATGGCAGTATTAGGGGAAACTTTTAAGTTAGGCATATCTCCCGCATATACTGAATCAATAACCTTAAGTTTCACAGGATTACTGTCGCTTGAACCTTGGGTATTATTGGCAATGACCGCAAATCCATCCATTGCAGAATTATTCCATGGAGGGACATCAATAATTGATGAAATATTTTTCGATAATACATGACCCAGACAATCAGAAAGGGGTAAATATACAGTATCCAAAACAGACATCATATTTAATATGTTATCTCTAGCCTCTTCAACAGATAACATGTTTTCTGAAAAATTTGGATTTTTAGTAGTCATAGCTAATTAGTTTCTCTAATGGTTGCTCCAGTAGTATGTCGCAATTTTTTAAGCATCTTATCAACACTTTCATTTATTTCCTCAGAAGTGAGGGTATGATCTTGATCATAAAAATGAATTCTGAATGCAAGAGATCTATGACCACTTGGTAAAGAATCGCCTATAAATTCATCAAATAAATCAACACTAATAACTAATTTATGATCCCTGATTGTTTTTAGTAATGAAGATGCTGAAATTTGTTTATCAACAACGAGTGCAATATCTCTGTAAGAAATAGGAAAACGTGGAAGTTTAGTAAAATAATGAGAAGTATTATTAGTTAATGATAATAACTTATGTAAATTTAGCTCAAAAATTATTACAGGTTTTGTATTGATTCCAAAATTTCTAGCAATATCATTTCTAACTTGGCCTACTACACCTATTTCTGCGCCTTGTACGATAATACCTGAGCATATCTCATCTTCAAATAATATATCAACTTTAGGTGTGAAGACGCTTTGAAGTTTTAATTCTTTCAAAATAGAGTCGATAATACCTTTTGCATCAAAAAAATTCATAGTTTCTTGATCATTAGTCCAATTCAGTTGAGATCTGTTGCCACAAAAACCACCTATAGCAGTACTGATTTCTTCAGGCAAATTATTATCTTTAGGAATATACTGTTTTCCAACTTCGAATAATTTTATATTATCTGCACCGAATCTGACATTATGAGCAATAGTTTCTAGCATTCCTACTCGGAGATTTGTTCGTAAGTATTCTCTAAATCCCAATGTGTCTGAAATATTTGAATATGTAAAATCCTCAGGTTTTTGACTCATGGGGTTAGCAAGTCTCAACGGCTCAATATCTTTTTTATTTTCAACAAATAATAATGCCTCTTTACTAGTTATGGGATAGGTAATGATTTCTTGCATTCCCGACAGAACTAATAAATCTTGTACTTTAAGGGATAAATTACGTTCAGGTTGATCTTCTCTAGGTGGAATAGGTTGAGAGATATACTTTGTAGGTATAATGTCATAACCTTGTATCCTGGCCAATTCTTCAATCAAATCTTCAACTATATTAATATCACTTCTCCAATAAGGAGGTGTAATCTCTAAAGTTGTTTTATTAGCCACACGTGATTCAATACCTAATGAAGTAAAAATCTTCTCCATTTGTTGTAGAGTAAATTCAGTGCCTAATACATCAGCTACTTTTTGGGTAGTTATTTGTATAGATTTAGTTTCAATTTTATTTGGATAAACATCAATGATGTTTTTACACACAGATCCACCAGTAATTTGTTGGATTAAATGTATTGCTCTTTTTTGGCCCATTATCGCTAATTCAGGATTGAGATGCCTTTCAAAACGATGAGAAGCTTCTGTTCTCATTTTTAATTCTGTTCTTGTTTTTCTTATATTGGCTGGAAGAAAACTTGCAGATTCTAAGAGAATAGTTGTTGTGTCATCTGTTACCTCAGAATGTAATCCTCCCATAATTCCTGCTAAACCTATAGGTTTCTCTTCGTCGGCAATCACTAACATATCGTTTGATAAAATACGTTTTTCTTTATCCAGTGTTACCATAATTTCATTGTCTTTTGCTCTGCGTATTTTGATAGTAGAATTTTGTATTTTGGTTAGATCAAAGGCATGTAATGGTTGTCCTATTTCTAACATTACATAGTTAGTTATATCTACAATATTATTTATGGGTCTTTGACCAGCATTGATAAGTTTTTCTTTAAGCCATTTTGGAGATTCTTCTATTTTTATACCAGAAATTACTGAAGCTGTGTATCTTCCGCATAGATCACTACTTTCTATTTCAATAGAAGCTTTTGTCATTGTTTCGTCATCAGATTCTTCGTATAAAAGTGAAGGCTCATTTATTATTGAATCATTCAAGGCTGCTACTTCTCTTGCTACACCTATCACTGATAGCCAATCAGGTCTATTAGGAGTAGGCTCAGTTTCTAGTATTGTTTGACCTAAAAGAGATTCTAATTTTGTTCCATTTGGTACTTTGGGAGGTAAAACAAGTATTCCATTGTGGTCATCTCCAATTCCAAGCTCTTTTTCAGAACAAATCATACCTTCAGATACTACACCTCTGATTTTTGCTGCTTGTAAAGGTATTAACTTATTAGATTCATGATCTAGCAATTCTGAACCAACTTTAGCAAAAGCAATTTTTTGGCTTATTTCAATATTAGGTGCACCACAAACTACTTTTTTAATTTCATCGTTGATATCTACCGTAACCAAATTGAGTCTATCAGCGTTTGGATGTTTTTCAATTTCAAGAATTTCACCAACTAGAACTCCTGACCACGTTCCTTGCTTTAATGTTTGTAGTTCGCTTTCTAATCCGGCCATAGTTAATTTATGGGCTATATTTTCTAGAGAAATATTATTATCGAGATATTCTTCTAACCATACAATGGGAATTTTCACAATTACTCCTCGAATTAGAATTGGTTTAAGAATCTGATATCATTTGAATAAAAATGACGAATATCATCAATTCCATATTTCAGCATAGCAATTCTTTCTGGTCCAAGACCAAAAGCAAATCCAGTATATTTTTGTGGGTCATATCCAGCTTGCTCTAGAACTCTGGGGTGAACCATTCCTGCACCCATAATTTCGATCCATCCAGTTCTTTTGCATATAGAGCAATTTTCGGTTGGTATAGAACCTGAATCACTGCAAGCAAAACAGTCAATTGACATATCAACACCAGGTTCTACGAAGGGGAAATAATCACATCTAAACCTAATTTTTCTATTTTCCCCAAAAATTCTCTTTGCAAATTCAAATAATGTTCCTTTTAAGTCTGCAAAAGTTAAACCTTTATCTACTGCCAAACCTTCTACTTGGTAAAAATGCCATTCATGGGTAGCGTCTGATGCTTCATATCGAAACACTTTTCCAGGTACAACCACACGTACTGGTGGTTCTCGATTTTCCATAATTCGTGCCTGCATGGGGGAGGTATGAGTTCGTAATAAGATATTTCCTTTATCTTGTTTGTCACTTTCTACCCATAAAGTATCCCACATATCTCTGGCAGGATGATCTGATGGGATATTTAGAGCATCAAAATTGTAGTATTCCCATTCAACTTCGGGACCTTCTGCAACATCAAATCCCATTGAAAGAAAAGCATCACATATCTCTCTTATCATTTGAGTTGTCGGATGAAGTCTACCATTTTGTATGGGGCGACCAGGCATTGTAATATCAAAATTATTATCAGAAGAATTATTGGATTCTGAGTTTCCTGCAGAGTTTACTGCTTCTTCGTAAACCTCTTCTAAGTGACTTTTTATGGTATTTAACCGTTGTCCGATTTCTTTTCTGGAATCTATAGGTGTTTCTTTAACATTTCGTAATAATCCAGTGAGAATACCTTTTCTTCCAAGATATTTTGTTCTCCAAGCAGCTAAATTTTGCTCAGTTGTATTTTCTTTTAGCTCTTCAAGAGCTTTTTCATAAGTATTGTTTATATTATTAATATCTGGAATGTTATCCATTATTATTATTCTCTTCTAGTATTGAAAAATGGGTACCAAGAAATTGTACTACTGAATTGTATATAATCAAGTCTTACAAACAAGATCCTATTAATTTAATAATAGAGGAATAATATTTTTGATGGCTTTAGCTCGGTGGCTGATTTTGTTTTTGTCTTCAGGTTTTATTTCTGCGGAGGTTTTGTCAAATTCAGGTAGATAAAATATTGGGTCGTAACCGAATCCATTTTCTCCACTTGGAGTAAAGGTTATTAATCCTTCCATTGTAGCTTCTTTGCTTAATACTTTACCATCAGGCCATGCTATGACAATTGCTGCTTTAAACCGAGCCTGTCTATTTTTAAAAGGTATGTTTTTCATTTCATCTAGTATTAACAGTACTCTTTGATTATCAGTTAATTCCAGTCCACCATACCTTGCAGAATATATACCTGGACGACCATTTAAAGCATCAATTTCTATTCCAGAGTCATCAGATAAGCATGGTAGGTTAGTTGCATTCGCATACTGGGTTGCTTTTAATGTTGCGTTTTCCAAAAATGTTTTACCATTTTCAATCACTTCAATATTGCATGATTCTTCTTCTAGGGTAGTGAGTACATATGGTATATTTTGAAGTATATTTTTAAACTCTTTTATTTTACCTTGGTTTGAAGTACCTAAAAGTAATTTTTGATTCATTTAAGCAAACCTTGACGAGCACTACTAGTTAATTGAGCTCTTTCGAAAAAGCTATTCTGCGCAGTTGTCTTGTTTGTATCTTTACCTAGCCATGCTTTAAGTGGTGCAGCTTGTAGTCCTCGTCCATATGAGAAGCTGAGTTGCCAAGGAGCATTTAACTCTCTTGCTACTTGGCTAATACTATTGAGGTTTGTTGTAGCTTCTTCATCACTTTGTCCACCTGATAAAAATACAATACCGGGTACTGAAGGCGGTACACAGTTTAGTAAACAGGTAACAGTTTGTTCAGCAACCTCTCTTGTATTTGCTCTTGAATTTGCACTCTTTCCAGACAAGACCATGTTTGGCTTTAATAATGTACCTTCCAAAAAAATGTTTTGCATTTCAAGTTCTTTATATACTTGGAGTAAAGTTTGTTCAGTAATTTCAAAACATTTTTCTATTGTGTGATCACCATCCATCAATACTTCAGGCTCAACAATCGGTACGAGTCCAGCCTCTTGACTCAATGCTGCAAATCTAGCCAAAGCATGTGCATTCACGTTTATTGCATATGGCGAAGGAGTTGATTCTCCGATATTGATGACACCTCTCCATTTTGTGAAAAGTGCTCCTAATTCTCGGTATTCATTCAATCGTTCACGAAGATTATCTAAGCCTTCTGTAATAGTTTCACTGTCTGATCCAGCTAATGGTTTGGCCCCAGTATCTACCTTTATTCCTGGAATGATATTTTGATCTGACAAAATTGAAACCAGAGACTTTTCATTCAAATCGTTTTGGCGCATTGTTTCATCGAATAGAATTACGCCACTTATGAACTGAGAAATATCATTTGTTGTAAACAGCATTTCTCGATAATTTCTTCTGTTATCTTCATTTGATTCTACATTTATAGAATCAAATCGACTTTTTATTGTATTAGAGCTCTCATCTGCAGCTAAAATTCCCTTTTGAGGTGCGACTAATTTATTAGCTGTTTCAGCAAGTAGTTTTGTTTCCATTGGTGTTTCCTCTCTTATTCATATTACTCAGTAAATTTATGTACATCTTTTGTATTACCTATAAATAAAGGAGTTCGTTCGTGTAATTCTTTAGGTATTATATCTAATATATTTTCACTGCCATTAGTACCAAGACCGCCAGCTTGTTTTATTACAAAAGTTAATGGATTAGCTTCGTACATAAGGCGTAATTTGCCATCCGGATAGAGGAAAATTCCCCCTTTAAGAAGGTTTCTATGAAAATCCGCAACAAGCGACCCAACATATCTCAACGATGATATTTTTTGTAATTCTTCTAATTGTGATTTTGTGTTGGAGGAAAATCCATTCCAATTACCATAGTTTACACTGTAGTATGTACAACTCTCTGGAAGAGATATAGTTGGGTGTGTAAGTATAAAATTATTACTTTGACTATCAAGAGTAAATCCACTTACACCATTTTCTGTGGCTATTATCATAATTGTATTAGAACCATATACTACGTATGCTGCTGCTATTTGTTCATTTCCTGGGCGCAATAATGATTTATTTGTAATTTTGTTTACAGTAGATCCTGGCCATATTCCAAATATAGATCCAATACTTACTGAAACATCAATATTACTTGATCCATCTACTGGGTCCATGTTTACCATGTATAGGTTTGGGTCATCAGAAATATATTCCGGTTCTGCTAGCTCTTCACATCCAACTATAGAAACACTTTCAGATGTACGAAAAGAATTAATAAATATAGTGGAACCTAATTCATCAAGTTTTTGAACAACTTCACCTTGTACATTAATGTCTCCAGTTGATCCTGAGTGACCATCAATACTTAATCGATCAACTTTTTCTTGAACAAGAAGTGCACCATTTGCAATAGCGAGCAATGTGGATTTGAGATGACTGTCTATGTTAATTGAGTCTAAATATTCTTGTAGAAATATAATAGTAAACTCCTCTTTTTAGAGTACTAAATTGAATACGGGTATAATATTGGAGATAAGTGTAACAACGCGAGTTATTTGTTTCAAGTAATACTTATGGAATTGATTTAAACTATTATTTAATTTTCTGTTATTATGTGTATTACTAAAAATTTAGCAAATACTCATTAATCTTTCTTGATAATAGGAGCTCTTCGAAAAGTAACATGGTAAAAGATTTATTTAATAGACCAATTAGAGATTTAAGAATTTCAGTAACAGATCGTTGTAATTTTCGTTGCCCTTATTGTATGCCGGCAGAGATATATGGAGAACGATATAAGTTTTTGCCAAAAGACCAAGTATTATCCTTTGAACAAATAGAAAAAATAGCGAGAGTCTTTGCTGATTTAGGGGTTTCAAAGATTAGACTTACTGGTGGAGAACCTTTATTGAGGCAAGATCTTGATTTGTTAGTGAAGATGTTAATAAAAATTCCTGGGATTGAGGATTTAGCACTTACTACAAATGGCTATTTATTGACTAGATTTGCTGAAAAACTCCATGAAGCTGGATTGAAAAGGATTACAATTAGTATTGATACTATAGACGAAGCCTTGTTTAAAGAAATGAATGGAGTTAATGCTGAATTAAATACTGTACTTCAAGGATTGGAGCTTGTTGAAAAATTAGGATTTGATCCAATAAAAATTAATACAGTTGTTCAGAAAGGAAAGAACGATAAAAATTTATTAGAACTTGCGGAATATATTAAATCCAAAGGCCACATATTGAGATTTATTGAATATATGGATGTAGGTAACTTGAACGGGTGGGATAAATCTGAAGTTGTTCCATCTGCAACAATTGCCAAAATGCTTAATGACAAATTTGGAATTACTGCGTTGGAAAAACAATATATAAATGAAGTAGCTAATAGATGGAAATATAATGACGATTCTGCAGAAATAGGATTTATCTCTTCTGTGAGCGATCCATTTTGTGGAAATTGTTCGAGGATAAGACTATCGACTGACGGTAAGCTATATACATGTCTTTTTTCAGATATTGGTTTTGATCTTAAGCCAAGTTTGGATTCTGGAGACGAAAATTTTTTAAAAGATAAAATAATACAGATATGGGGAAATAGGTCAGATCAATATTCACAAAAGAGATTTGATACAAAAAAGAAGAAGCCTACTAAAAAAATTGAAATGTATGCGATTGGTGGATAAGTTTAACCTATGATAAAAATCTACACAGATGGTTCATGTTTAGGCAACCCAGGCCCAGGTGGATGGGGAGCTGTAATAATATATCCTGATGGAAATGAAAAGGAGTTATCTGGCGCAGATTTAGATACTACTAATAATCGAATGGAATTACAGTCTGTAATCGAGGCATTAGATTATCTTGAATCTGGTTCAATGGTTGAGCTGTATTCTGATAGTCTGTACGTGTTAAACACTATTACCAAAGGATGGAAGAAGAAAGCAAATATAGACCTATGGGATAAATTAGAAAGTAAAATTCAAAAACATAGTAATATTTCTTGGTATTGGGTAAAAGGTCATAGTGGTGATTTTTATAATGAAAAAGTGAATGATTTAGCTCAAGGAAAGGCTGAAATGGTTAAAACAAATAATCTTTCTCATATCTCTGAAGAAGGTAATGTACAAATGGTAGATGTTGGTCAAAAAACTGATTCAGAACGTATTGCTATTGCCAAAGGGTACGTGAAAGTGAGTAAAGATATTATTTTGCAAGTACTTGAAGCTAATAATCCAAAAGGTGATGTTTTGAATGTTTCACGAATTGCCGGAATTATGGCAGCGAAGAGAACGCCAGAATTAATTCCTTTATGTCATCAAATTGATTTAAATCATGTAGACATTTCAATAGATATTGATGAGGAAAATAATCGATTTATAATTGAAGCAACTGCAAAAAGTAATTCAAAAACTGGTGTGGAAATGGAATCTCTTGTTGCAGTTAGCGTAACAGCTTTAACTATATACGATATGACCAAAGCTATAGACCACGACTCACTTATCAGTGAAATTCAATTAGTTAGTAAAAGTGGGGGCAAATCAGGAAATATCAAAAGGAATACTAGTTTTTAGATATGACTATTTAGAAACTTCAGAGGTAGTTTTTGATTTTCTTTTTTTGGGAGCTTCATCACTTTGTTTAGATTCTGAGTCATCACTTCTTTTGAGCGTTCCTAAACCATTTTGCACTGTGGTTATGATTGATTGTAAGTTAGATTCTAATTCGGATAAAACCTGATATGAATAAGTGTCAGCATCTTTTAACATTTGGACAGCTTTTTTATCAGCAGTTTCAATAATTCGTTGCACTTTTTGTTGTGCTTCCTGAATGATTCGCTCACCTTCTTTTTCAGCTTCTTTAGTTAGCTCGCTGTCCTCTATTTTGTTTCGAAATTCACTTTCGGCGGACGATCGAATTTTGCGTGCTTCATCAAGTGATTGATTAAGTATGTCATCTTTTCTTGCCAAGACTTCAGTAGCTCTGGAAACATCCTCAGGTACTGCCATTCGTAGTTGATCAATAAGCAAAAGTGCCTCAGGTGCATCAACTAAATTCTTTTTAGTCAAAGGCATCTTTGATCCAGCAAGTATAATTTCTTCTAATTTATCTATGATCGGTAGAATATCTATGATTTCCTCCTTTCATGAAGTTAACTTCCATTAGCATACTTCATTTTTATAGCATTTGCCACGTGTTCAGATACAAATTCACTAACATCACCTTTGTATTTTGCAACTTCTTTAATCAGAGTTGAACTTACAAACTGATATTCTAAACTAGTATATAATAACACAGTATCCAAATTTGGTTGCAATTTTCTGTTCATCATTACCATAGTTGCTTCATAATCTGCGTCAGTAATACTTCGTACACCTCGTATAATTGCTTTAGCATTGATTGATGCTGCAAAGTCGACAGAAAGCCCACTATAAGGTTGAATTTTTACATTATTTAGTGATTTAGTAGATTGTGAAAATAATTGAACTCTTTCATCAGTAGTAAACAATAATGATTTTGCTGGGGTATCAAATACGCCTACAACAACTTCATCAAATAATTCAGCAGCTCTGTAAACTAAATCTTCATGCCCTTTTGTTACTGGATCAAATGTGCCGTTATATAAAACTGTTACCATATTTGTGTATTAGGTTAAATTATATTTTTATAAAAAGAAATTTGGGTATCCCCATATTTTCTTACGTCAAATCTTTCTAAATTTAATGAAATTTCATTTATATTCTCATTTGAACGATGTTCCAATATTATCATACCCTCAGGATTTAGCAATTCCGATTTTTCAATAAGGGATAATATTGCTTCTTTGTTATTATAATCATAAGGTGGATCAGCAAATATGATATCGTATTTTGAATCTAACTGATTTAAAATTGTCGTAGCATTCCCCTGGATTACATGACATAGATGTTGTTGGTTTATATACGTCAAAGTTTCCTTAATCAGCTTACACAATTGGCGATCTTTTTCTATAAAATCTACAGAAGATGCTTTTCTGCTTAGAGCTTCGATCCCTATCGCACCACTCCCGGCAAATATGTCTAGTACTGTACTATGAGAGATTATATCTCTTAATGTATTAAACACTGCCATTCTTATCTTTTCAGATGTTGGTCTAATTGCTGAACTTTTAGGAATAGTGATATTTAGTCCTTTATAAATTCCACTCGTTATCCTCAATGATACTCCTAATTATCGAATAAATTTTTATAACTATATATGGTATTGATAAATTTTTTCAATTGCTAACTCAAAATTGAATACATATATTCTTGACATCGTTATGAATAGTTATTTAACATCTATTAATAGTTTGCAGTTTTACCTATTTTCTTATCGATTATTGATGCTCTATGACTAAATATGTTTTTGTAACAGGTGGTGTTGTAAGTTCCGTAGGGAAAGGTATTACTGTCGCATCACTTGGTCGTTTATTAAAGCATAAAGGTTTAGATGTTTCTGTAATGAAATTAGATCCTTACCTTAATGTGGATCCTGGAACTATGTCCCCGTATCAACATGGAGAAGTTTTTGTTACTAAAGATGGATGTGAAACGGATTTGGACTTAGGTCATTACGAACGATTTATTGATTTAGAATTAACTGCTTCATCTAATGTCACCGCTGGACAAATTTACAGTAGTGTAATTCAAAAAGAACGCCGTGGTGATTACCTTGGAGGTACAATTCAGGTAGTACCTCAAGTAACTGATGAAATCAAGAACCATATCAAAAATTTGGCTCAAGAAAGTCAAGCGGACGTTGTTGTTGTAGAGGTGGGAGGTACAGTTGGTGATATTGAGGGATTACCTTTTCTTGAAGCAATTCGACAGATAAGGCATGAAGTCGGTAGGGAAAATGTTTATAACATTCATGTCACCCTTCTTCCATTTATACAGGCTACTGGAGAAATTAAGACAAAACCCACACAACATAGTGTAAAAGAATTACGCAGTATTGGAATTCAGCCTGACGCAATAATTGCTCGAAGTGATTTTGATGTTTCAAATGGTATTTTAGATAAATTAGCATTATTTTGTGATGTTCAAAAAGATTCGGTCGTAGTACTTCCTACTGTTAAGAGTATTTATGAAGTACCTTTGGTGTTAAAAAATAGTGGTATCGATTCAGTTCTCACAAAGCACTTGCAACTAGAACTCGAACCGTCATTGGTAGATGATTGGGGCGATATGGTAACTAGAATGCATACTTTACAAAATACTTTAAGTATTGGCGTCGTTGGAAAATATACTGATCTTCCAGATGCATATATCTCTGTTAAAGAGGCATTAAACCATGCTGGTGTGTATAACAACACAAATATTGAAATTGTATGGATACAATCTGAAGAAATCGAAAAATTGGGATGTGAATCACTCCTTTCAAATTTAGATGGTATTGTTGTTCCAGGAGGGTTTGGTCCCCGTGGAATAGAGGGTATGATAAAAACTGCACAGTATGCGAGAACAAATAATATTCCATACTTAGGATTATGTTTGGGTATGCAAATGATGGTTATTGACGTTGCTCGAAATGTTCTTGGATTAGATTCAGCAAATTCTACAGAATTTGAAAAAGATACAAGTAATCCAGTTATATGTCTTATGGAAGAACAAAAAAATGTAGTTAATAAGGGTGGAACCATGAGGCTTGGTAATTACCCTTGCGAATTAAACCCTGATTCTTATCTTAATGAAATATATGGCATAAATTCAATTAATGAGCGACATCGTCATAGGTATGAGTTTAATAACAAATATAGAGATATACTTGCTGAAGGTGGGTTAATCGCGCAAGGAACGTCTCCAGATGGTGAGCTTGTAGAAATATGTCAGTTAGATCAACATCCTTTTATGATTGGAGTGCAGTTTCATCCAGAATTTTTATCCAGACCTCAAAGACCCCATCCTTTGTTCAGAGAGTTTATTGGAATCACCAAGAATTGTAATCACAAGGCTTAATTTACTACCTTGATTGTGGAGGTAGACTAAATACTATACATGTGTTAGAGTGGTCGTGAATTATCTATGTCATTTACGACGTTTTCACAACAAAATATATATTCCTAGATCCGATTTGGTTTTTTTCGTAAATGCTTGGTAATTTTAACTAGGGATATTATTCAAGATATTTTTATCCATACACTTGTTTATTTCAGGATAAATTATGTCTAATACACGAGGTAGGTGTTTTTTGACGACAGAAACTGCTATTACATCAGAATCACTCAAAGAAAAAACAGACAAACAGCTTTTTCGTTTAGCAAAAAAGCTAGGTGTGAGGGATATTTCTGAAGAAACAATAGAACGTGATGATTTAATAAATAAAATTGTTAAAGCATCTGAATCAGATCAGGAACCAGAAGAATTAGAGGCAGGTGGAATACTTGATGTAATGTCCGATGGTTATGGGTTTTTAAGACAGAATGGTATGGCCTCTCCAGGGAAGAAAGATGTTTATGTTTCACAATCACAAATACGTAGATTTGGTTTACGGACTGGTGATTTAGTTACAGGAAAAGTTCGAGCTCCAAAAGATGGAGAGAGATATTTTGGTTTAATTCGCGTTGAGACAGTAAATGAGTTAGACCCTGATAAAGCAAAAAAACGATTAGGTTACGATAAACTTACACCGGTTTTTCCTAATGTTCAGATTACTTTAGAAACAGAACCCAAAAAACTATCTACCAGAGTAATAGATATGATAGCACCGATTGGAATGGGCCAAAGAGGCCTCATTGTTTCTCCTCCTAAAGCAGGAAAAACAATGTTATTAAAAGATATTGCTAATGGGATAACCAGCAATCATAAAGATATGCATCTTATCGTAGCGTTAATTGGTGAAAGGCCTGAAGAAGTAACAGACGTGAGGAGATCGGTTAGTGGTGAAGTTTTTGCATCAACATTTGATGAGCCTGTTGAAGA